>VTLG01009198.1_pt1 | contig 166572 bp, 228 predicted proteins | sample 4694571 | NCBI WGS metagenome assembly VTLG01 (sample SAMN12604809, study PRJNA352737) | marine metagenome | biome: ENVO:00000447; feature: ENVO:00000209|ENVO:00000569|ENVO:01000036; material: ENVO:00002151; isolation source: viral sequences binned using virsorter ... | reverse complement strand
AATTTTCCTAGCAAAAAATACAAAGTGATTTATGCTGACCCACCTTGGCATTTTCAAAATTGGAACAATGATAAGGCACAAACAAATCCTATTCATCATTATCCAACAATGAGTATGAAAGAACTAGAGAAGTTACCAGTTGGAAATATTGCAGATGATAATTGTATTTTGTTTATGTGGTGTACAGACCCTTTATTAGATAAACAAATACCACTAGTAGAGAAGTGGGGATTTAAATATAAGACCGTTGCCTTCTATTGGATTAAAACTAACAAAGATAAAATTAAAAATTATTATTTTAAAGGACCTGGTTTATGGACAAGAGCAAATCCAGAGATATGTATTCTAGCAACAAAAGGTAAACCTAAAAGATTAAGTGGTAATGTTGATAGATTAGTTGTTAGTGATAGAAGAGAACATAGTAGAAAACCAGATATTGTAAGAAAGCATATAACAGATTTAGTTGGAGATATAAGTAGAATAGAGTTATTTGCTAGACAAGAGTTTGATGGTTGGGACCATTGGGGAAATGAATTATAGGAGAAAATTATGAGATTAGATAATGAACTAAAATTAAATTATGATGATGTGTTATTAAAACCTAAACGGTCAACATTATCATCAAGGCGTGATGTAGATATGACTAGAGAATTTAAATTTAGACATAGTGGAGAAACATATAAGTGTTGTCCTATTATAGCATCCAATATGGATGGAGTAGGAACATTTAGTATGGCGAAAGTTATACAAGAATATAAGATGATGACTACTATTACTAAAACAACTACAATAGACGCCTGGAGAACGGCAGTAGGCGGTGGTATTAAGTTAAAGTATCTATCAGTATGTTCAGGTACAAATAAACTATGGACAGATGAAGCAGAAGACTATATTACAATGCAAAAAGTATTAAAGAGTTTTCCAGATGTTAAGTTTATTACAATAGATGTCGCAAATGGTTATCATACAAATTTTTCAGATTTTATAGCAAGAGTTAGAGACGAATATCCAGATAAAACTATCATCGCTGGTAATGTGGTTACAGCAGAAATGACAGAAGAACTAATTATAAGAGGTGCAGATGTAGTTAAAGTAGGTATTGGTCCTGGTAGTGTATGTACGACAAGAACTATGGCAGGTGTAGGTGTACCTCAATTTAGTGCAGTAATGGAATGTGCTGACGCCGCTAATGGTGTTGGTGGACATATAGTTGCTGATGGTGGTTGTACAATGCCAGGAGATTTAGCAAAGGCATTTGGAGCAGGTGCTCACTTTATAATGTTAGGTGGTATGTTAGCAGGACATAATGAAAGTGAAGTGCAAGTAAAAGATGGCAAAAGAGAATTTTATGGTATGTCTTCTGATAGAGCAAGAGAGATACACGGAAAAAGAAAAGATGGTTATAGAGGTAATGAAGGACGATTAGTTATATTACCTGATAGAGGACCAGTTTCAGAAACCGTTGAAGATATATTAGGTGGAGTTAGAAGTGCTTGTACATATATTGGTGCAAGAAGATTAAAAGATATACCTAAATGTGCAAGTTTCGTTAGAGCAAATAATGTAATCAACAAAGTATATGAAAGGTACAATGGGTGATTTTAAAATATTAATATTAGCATATCTAATTGGTCATAGTCCAATAGATACACAACAAACTTTTCAAATGCAAGGTTGGTTTAAAACAATGGACGAGTGTAAAGAAGAATTACTTAAACAAAAACCTGATGGAAGATATGAAGTGATGAACGAGTTTGTTATAGATGGAGATTTTAAATGGGATTGGTTAGTTGCAGGTTGTAAGAGTGATACAACAGGAGAAGAATTTAAAGTATGGCCGAGTTATCCTAAAGGTAAACCAGATGAACTTATAGGAATAGATTTACACTTGGAGGAATTTGAAAACATCTAGGATGCTTGACTATGTTAATTTTTTATAGTATAATACTGACAACTTTGATATATGTAGTACCTATATCATTATTAATTATGTGGAACAATGAAGACCCTAAACCTTAAAGAAAAGTGATGGATTTATATACGATGGATTTAAAAGATTTTGCTAATGAAGATGGTCTACCTATTATGGATTCTATTCAGTTTAAAAGATGGACTGAAAAATTAGGTAAGGAAAGATTTAGAGAAGTACTATCAGAATATATTGCTACTTACAGACCAAAGTTTCCTTTAAATAATATTTCATATCAGGAAATGAAAGACAATATTATACAATTAAGTAATTTTGATACAAGTAAAATATGTACACCTAAAGACCAATCAGATAAAATTGTAGGTGAAAAATATGATGACTATGAACATCCATATTCAAAATATGGTTTAGGTATTATAGACGCACCTGCTTATTATAATAAGTGCAGTAATTATTTTCATCAACATTTAAGATTAAATTGTTCAAGTTATAGTTTTAGAGCACCAATTGATGTTTGGACAAAAGGTAGTGCAAAAGATATATGGAAAATTTTAGGTGCATTATGGAGAGGTGTAAATAGTAGTAAAGATTTATCAGGTAAAAGTTATAGAGAAGCAATAAGATTAGGTACATATATTGCAACACAATTTAAACCACTTGTTGCTAAAACAATATATGATATGACAAAAGCGAACACCGTATTAGATACCAGTTGTGGTTGGGGAGATAGACTTGCTGGTTTCTTTTCTAGTAGTGCAACAGAATATTATGGTTGTGACCCAAACCCAAACACATATAAACAATATCATAAACAGATAGAAGAATATAGTAAAATCTTTCCTAACAAAAAAGTTAAGATATGGAATTGTGGTGCAGAAGATTTACCTTATAATGAACTACCAGATATAGATTGTGCATTTACAAGTCCACCTTATTTCAGTACAGAAGAATATAACAAAGGTGGAGAGAAAGAAGAAAATCAATCTTGGTTTAAGTTTAATGAATATGAAAGATGGAGAGACGATTTCTATTTACCAGTTGCAGAAAAAACATTAAGTAAAAGTAAGTTTATGTTAGTTAATATTATGGACCCTAAAGTTAAAAATGTTAGATACAGGTCAAGTGATGAATTAATAAATAAACATAGAGATAAGTTTCTAGGTCAAATCGGTATGAGAATTATGCAACGACCTAAAAGCGATAAACTTTTTAAAGATGATAGAGAAAAAGCTGACTTTATGTCCAAAACATATATAGAAAATGTATGGTGTTTCGGACCAAAAGATTATGATTTCTTTGCGTCAAGCAGAAAAGCGACATTGGAGAATTTCTTATGTTAGGAAAAGGAATGGCCATAAACAAAAAAGATTACGAAGATTTAAAACCTTATTATGATTATCAAAGAAAAGTTGCCTATAATAGAGAACAAGTTATGGATATGGCAATGAACTTTGAAGGTCGTATCTATGACCAATTTGGACCAGTATCACTACCCGAATTTAAAGTACACCTATGGGATAAAATCAGACCAGAGGAGTACGAAGACCCACCAAAAGATTGGGTACCAAAAGATGAATCGTTGAGAATAGAAGGTGAAGTATATACAAACCTATCTAATTTCAATATGTTCACCAGAAAGAAGTTGGCTGTTGACAACTAATTAATAATATGATAGTATGGAGAAAATATGACAAATGATTTTTTAAAAGACATTATAAAAGAAACTGGCAACGAATATGCCACATTAGCAAGTGAAGGAGTTGACGCTGGCGATGTATCAAGTTTTGTTGATACAGGTTGCTATTCTCTTAATGCTCTATTATCAGGAAGTATATATGGCGGAATGCCTGGTAATAAAATAACTGCTATTGCAGGTGAGGCCGCTACAGGTAAAACTTTCTTTGCATTAGGAATATGCAAACACTTTTTAGATGATAACAAAGACGCAGGAGTTATCTACTTTGAAAGTGAAAGTGCTGTATCTAAAAATATGATTGAAGATAGAGGTATTGATAGTAAAAGATTTGTAGTAGTACCAGTTTCAACCGTACAAGAATTTAGAACACAATCAATTAAAATAGTTGACAAGTATCTGGAGAGTCCAGAAGACAAAAGAAAACCTATAATGTTTGTATTAGATAGTTTGGGTATGTTATCCACAACTAAAGAAATGACAGATACAGCAGAAGGTAAAGAGACTAGAGATATGACAAGGTCTCAAATAGTGAAGTCAACCTTTAGAGTATTAACATTGAAACTAGGTAAAGCAAATATACCTATGATTATGACCAATCATACTTACGATGTAATAGGTTCAATGTTCCCACAAAAAGAAATGGGTGGCGGAAGTGGTCTTAAATACGCTGCCTCATCAATAATTTATCTTGGAAAAAGAAAAGTGAAAGACGGCACGGAAGTTGTCGGTAATATTATTCATTGTAAAAATTATAAAAGTAGATTAACAAAAGAAAATGCTATGATTGATGTAATGTTAACTTATCAAAAAGGTTTAGATAAGTATTACGGACTTGTAGCTATTGCTGAAGAAGCAGGTATATTTAAAAAAGTATCCACTAGGTATGAAATGCCAGACGGAACTAAAGTATTTGGTAAAGCAATCAATGATAATCCTGAAAAGTATTTTACAAAAGAAGTATTAGACAAGATAGATGAACAAGCAAAAAAACAATTCCTCTACGGATAAAAGATACACCTTTGCTCAAAGACCTGGAGACGATTTTAGTTGTATAAAAATCGTTGAAGGTAAATACAAAGATGTTATTTACAGATATGGTAAGGTACAATTTAGTAAGGAACCATTAGACAATGGCAAAATGCCATTGCAATTTGAATGGACTTTATTAAAGAAACCAGAAGAACTAGATTTAGATTTAGACCAACCAGGTTTTATAAATTATATTGGTGATATACTGATAGAGATTATGGAAGAAAAACTGAAAAACGGAACATTATTAGATGACAAATAGAATTGAAGACACAATATTAACAAATTTAATATTCAATGAAGAATATACTAGAAAAGTATTACCATTTTTAAAAGATGAATACTTTGGTACAAGGTCTGACAAAATTATATTTGCTTGTATAGAAGATTTTGTAAATAAATATAATAATCTTCCGACCAAAGAGACCTTGATAATAGAATTAAACAATCGCAAAGATATTAACGAGGAAGAATATAAAGCTATTAAGACAACAATTAATGGATTAACTCCGAGTGAAAATGATATACAATGGTTGTTTGACACTACGGAGCGATTCTGTAAAGATAAGGCGGTTAACAATGCAGTACTTAACGGCATTAAAATCTTGGATGGAAAAGACAAGAAAAGAACTCCAGAGGCCATTCCTTCAATTTTATCTGAAGCTCTTGCTGTGTCTTTTGATAATCATATCGGGCACGATTATATTGGGGATGCAGATGACAGATTTGATTATTACCATCGTAAAGAATTAAGATTACCATTTGACTTACAATATTTTAATAGAATAACTAAAGGTGGTGTTCCACAGAAGACTCTTAATGTTTGTCTTGCAGGAACAGGTGTAGGTAAATCTTTGTTTATGTGTCACCTTGCTTCTTCAAGTTTGCTAGAAGGTAAAAATGTTTTATACATTACTTTAGAAATGGCAGAAGAAAGAATTGCTGAAAGAATAGACGCAAACTTATTAGATGTAACCACCGATGACTTACACGCATTACCTAAACAGATGTACGATGACCGAATAGAAAGATTAAAGAAAAGAGGTCCTGGTAAATTAATTATTAAAGAATATCCAACAGCGTCTGCTCATAGTGGACACTTCAAAGCATTATTAAATGAACTTGCATTAAAGAAAAGTTTTAAACCAGATGTATTGTTTATAGATTATTTAAATATATGTGCTTCAAGTAGATTTAAAGGTGGTAATATATCATCTTATTTCTATATCAAAGCAATCGCAGAAGAATTAAGAGGTCTTGCTGTTGAGTTTAAATTACCTATATTTACAGCAACACAAACAACAAGGTCTGGTTTCGTATCAACAGACATAGGTTTAGAAGATACTTCAGAAAGTTTTGGTCTACCTGCTACTGCTGACTTTATGTTTGCTTTAATGTCTAGTGAAGAACTAGACGCATTAAATCAGATGAAGGTTAAGCAATTAAAGAATAGATATAGCGACCCAGCAATCAATCGTAGTTTTATTATCGGCGTTGATAGAAGTAAGATGAGATTGTATGATGTAGAACAAAAAGCACAAAACATAGTAGACGCCAACCAGGAGAAAAAAGTTGAAGTGGATCCGTACGATAAATTTTCTGACTTCAAAGTTTAATATGCCTAGACGAAACAACAAACCTCTTAAACAAGTACAATCCAGACCTTTAGAAAAAGGTGAAAAACTACATTATATTAAAAGTATGGTGAAGAAAAAAGGAAAAATATATTGGAGAGTAACCGAGAAACCAACCAATGTTATTGTAAAAGATTTCTTTTTTGAACAAGACGCTAGGGCGTTAGTTAGATTTCAAAATAAACATAGAGTATGGGAACCTAATGGAGGTATTCCACACTTTCTTTGTGATGTTCAATAAGTCTTAAAGGGCACCATATAAATATTGTTAGGAGAGACAATAAATGGCAGATAAGACAGCAAAATTTGAAAGTGCCCAAGCATTATTCTGTGCTATCGCAGATGGCGTTGGTAAAGCAAATATAGATAAGGTATTAAATTTAAAAGAATACGAAACTTATCCAGAGTTTAAAAAAGCTCACGGCAAAAAAATCAAAGACGCCCAAAATCATATTGACACAACTGCTGACATTAAAGAAATTGAAGAGTTTATAACCACAACAAACTCTTGGTATATTTCTAGTGTTAAGATTGCAAGTCATTTAATAAAGTTTCTTTCATCTAAAGTAGATAATGACTTCTCTCCTATATCAGCAAAAGGATATTTAACAGGTAAAAAAGCTATTAACTATGTTCGTGGCGATAAAGATGTAATGTTAAATTTAGAAGAATGCTGGAAACTTGCAAATACTAATACTGATTATCTTACTAAAACTAACCAAGTAGCTTTCGGTGATATTAATAAATGGTCACCTGCTGATATTTACTATGCAAGTGGTAAAGCTAAAGCGGAAATTAAAACTCATCTTAATTTTGCTAAGAGTACTAAAGGAAAAAAATCATATAACTTTGGTGACTTAAATGCTATAGTAAATGGTCTATTAGATGATGGTGAATTATTACCTTTATCTTTAAAGAAATCGGAAGGTAATACAGAAGTTAAAATTGAAACCGTAAATTTTGACCCGAAGGTTAAAGAAAAACTTGTAGATGGAGTAGGTAAAAAAGGAAAGAAAATTGAAGGTGGTCTTTGGTACTCCAAACATAGTGTATATAAAAAATGGAAAACTCCTTGGCATATAAAAAGGATGTCTGAATCACCATTTGAACCATTAGAAACTTCATCAATCACTCATAAAAATAATACACCTACTAGAGATATGAGAATATATGTAGCTAACAATCAAGGTAGGTCAGGTGAAATAGGCAATATTCAAATAAGACACGAAGCGTCTAGTAATGGTTTCAAAGTTGATTTTCATTATAAAGGTGCTGGTGCAAGAGGTGGTTCACTTGTTTCTCATACAACTTTTTCAGATATGTTAGAACTAGTTGCTCCAGGTGTTGGTGCTAAATTTAAATCTGACTATGAAAAAGGTAGAGAAGAATTTAATAGACAGATGAAAACTAATTATACTAATCCAGTTATACCTAAAGGTTATAAACACAAAGGAAAAGGTCTTAACAAATACAAAGATGACAATAGAAAAGATTGGAAGAGAACAGGATATAAAATGGCCAATAAAAAAACTAAACCTACTTTGTTTCCAAATGGAGATAGAAGTGGTCAACCAGGTCCTTTTACAGATATGAGAGGAGAAGTATCTGCTATCTTTTTATTAAATAAGTGTTTTCCTGATTTAGAAAAATGGATATCTGCTAATGGTAAAAAAGTTGAAAGAGGTACTACATCAAGTCCAGTAGATAAATTCATTAGAATACTCTTTAAATATGTTACCTCTAGGTCTGAATCTTCTTCTAAATTCGTAATTGCGAAGTAGTATAAATATAAGAGACGAAGTGAGTAGTATATAGATGGATAGTTTATTTGTGTATGGAAAAAATGAAGGAAGAAAATGTTTAGTTTTAAAGGATATTCTAGCTCTGGAACAAATACACACCTAGAGCATTTAGAAGATAGTATAATAAATGACGGTGCCAAAGGTGGCAGAAACGCTGTAGCGTTTTTAAAATCTTTGCGAAAAATGTTATCTGCTAGTACCAGCAAAAGAGTTAATGTAACCGTTAAGTGGGATGGTGCACCTGCTATTATATGTGGAATCAATCCTGAAAATGGCAAATTCTTTGTCGGCACCAAATCTGTATTCAATAAAACTCCTAAAATAAATTACACTTCAGCAGACATAGCAAGAAACCATCCAGGTGGTGTTGGTTCTAAATTACAAGTTGCTTTAAGAGAACTAAAGAAACTTGGTATTAGAGGAATACTCCAAGGCGATTGTTTGTTCACTTCAGAAGATAAAAAACTTGCAAGTATAGATGGAGATACAATGATTACTTTTACTCCTAATACAATTACATATGCAATGCCTATTGATAGTCCTGTAGGAAAACAGATTGCAAGAGCAAGAATGGGAATAGTTTTTCATACATCTTATAGTGGTAAAGATATGAAAAGTTTAAGTGCGTCTTATGGATATGTAAGAGGTGTTAGAAGTGGGTCAGTATGGATTCCATCGGCACAATATAAAGACGCTAGTGGTAGTGCTAGTTTTAGTAAAGGTGAAATTGCTAGATTTAATGCAATGTTAAGAATGGCAGAAGGTAGTTTAGGAAAAGCTGCTCCATTATTAAATGAGTTTGATAGTAGAGACCCAATATCAGTAGGGTTTAGATTAAAAAGTTATTTCAATTCTATCATAAGGGATAGTAGAGGTACAATAGGTAGTGTTAAAATACTACAACAAAATTTTAGAAGTTATTACGAAAACTTTATAGACGCAGAAATAGATAGTAGAAAAACTGAAAAAGGTAAAGCAAAATTTAAAGACGCAAAAGAAATAAACTTAAAGTTTATTGATAGAAATAATAGAGCATTATATATGGCAATAGCAAGTTATATAACTCTACAGAATTGTAAGAATATATTATTACAGAAGTTAGCACAGATACAAAGTGTTGGACATTTTATTAGAACGAATAATGGTTATAAGGTTACGGCACCAGAAGGATTTGTTGCTACTGATAGAATAGGTAATGTAGTTAAGTTAGTAGATAGATTAGAGTTTAGTAGAGCAAACTTTACTATCGCTAAAGATTGGGTAAAAGGATAATGAAAACATACGAAGAAAAATCAGCAGAAGTAAAAAAGACATTAAATAAACCTTTCAGATTGCCTTCAGGCAATTCAAAAAAGTTTGGTGTTTATGTTAAGAACGGATCAGGTAAAGTAGTTAAGGTAACTTTTGGCGATCCTAATATGGAAATTAAAAGAGATAGCGAAGACAGAAGAGCGTCATTTAGAGCAAGACATAATTGTGATAATCCAGGACCTAAATGGAAAGCAAGATACTGGAGTTGTTATCAATGGAGAGCAAGTAGTAAGGTTAAAAGTTAATGAAGTGTAAAAATTGTCACCACGATTGTCATTGCAACGAAGAACTACACGCAGATGAATATGGCGTGTGTGTATGTGATGATTGTAGTTGTGGGAAACGACCTTTTAACGAAGATGAGTTTAATGGAGAATAAATGAAAACATTTAGAAATTTTTACGAACAACAATTACTTGAAGACAAACAAACAAGAATTATTATTATGGGTGGACCTGGAAGTGGTAAGTCAACCTATTCAGAATATTTGATTAGACGATATGGAATAAAACATATTTATCCAGGTGGTCTATTAAGAAAAGAGATAGATAAAGGTGGTGCAGAAGCAGAAAAAATTAAAAACTTATTAGATAAAGGACAATTTGCACCAAACGAAATAGTTTTAAAACTTATTAAGGAAGCATTATTAGAACCTGACGCTAAAAAAGGTTATATTATGGATGGCTATCCTAGATATATGCAACAAGTTAGAGATATGGAACGAGAAGGAATTGGTTATGATGTAGTTGTATTCCTAGATGTTTCAAAAGAAGAAGTGATTAGAAGATTATCAAAGAGAGGAAGAAAAGATGATACACCAAAGATTATATCAGATAGGATTGCTCTCTATAAAAAAGAAACTGGTCCAGCGATAGACCACTTTAGAAAGAAACCTGGTTTTATTTCTATCAAAGCAGAAGGAAAAGAAGCAGGAGATATAGCTAAAGATATAATGAAAGAGATTGATGGAAAAATATAAACCATTACCAGATGGATTAAGAATACAAGATAGCAAAATACACGAACAAGGTTTATTTGCTACAAAAAAGTTTGACAAGATGGATGATTTAGGTATAAGTCATATCAAAATTGGAAGAGAATTGTATAGAACTCCATTAGGAGGTTTTATTAATCATAGTGATAAACCAAATTGTCAAAAGATTGAAGTAGATAATAAATGGTATCTACAAACATTAAGAGATATTAAAAAGGGAGAAGAGTTAACATTAAAGTACACTTTTTATAAAGTATGAAACAATTTAAACAAGTAATACAAGAAGGTGTTTATGACCCAGGTATATTCAAGGCATTTTTCCTTGCAGGTGGACCTGGTTCAGGTAAGACTTATGTTACCAATAGAGCAACTGGTGGTATGGGTTTGAAGTTAGTTAATTCAGATACAAGATTTGAAAGATATTTAACAAAGGCAGGATTAAGTTTAAAAATGCCTGATAAAGAAGCTGCTTTAAGAGATCCATTAAGAGCAAGAGCAAAACAAATTACAGGTGACGCAATGGATATCTATATTAGAGGTAGACTAGGTTTAGTTATAGACGCAACAGGAAGAGATTATAATATTATCAGTAAACAAAAATCATTATTACAAATGTTAGGTTATGATTGTTATATGATATTTGTAAATACAAGTTTAGAAGTTGCGTTAGAAAGAAATAGAACTAGAACTAGAAGAGTGCCAGAAGATATTACTAGAAAGAGTTGGCAAACCGTACAAAATAATATTGGAAAATTTCAAACTACTTTTGGTAGAAGTAATTTTATTATAGTAGATAATAATAATGCAAGTGAAAATATATTACATAAATTATGGACTAGAGTTAGAGGATTAGTAAGAGCACCTGTTAAAAGTGGGATAGCTAAAAGATGGATGCAACAACAATTGGCAATTAGAACTCATATTAAAAAATGGGAAAAAGAAAAATCAAAAGCGTGGTACAAAAAAATTGATCCAATAGCCAAAGGATATAGATAAAAATGATTTTTAGATTTAAAAATTTTATAAAAGAAAGTATCATAGATATACCAAGACGAACATATGCTCCTGGTGTATTTGATGACGCTGATACAAAGAATCCAAAACTTAAACCAAGTGTTGTTAAACAAATAGAAGACCAAATAAAAGTTTTTGCAAAAGAATATCCTGTAATTAAAATAGGATTAATTGGTTCTATCTTAACAAAGAGATACCGTGATGACGCAGACTTGGACATCAATGTATTGTTTGATATACCTGAAGATAAAGATAGACCAGCAGAAAGAGAAAGATTAGTTATGAAGTTTATATCTTCATCTAATCCAAAAAATGTACAAGGTAAATTAATACCAGGTACGAAGCATCCGATTAACTATTTTATGATAGCGGATCCAAAAATATATGATGACCAACAAGAAAAGGCAGACGCAAGTTTTGATATAAGAAAAAATAAATTTATAAAGAGACCAGCAGATTTTGTTTTCAATGTAAATGATTATATCAAAGACTTCAATAGAAAAGTACAAGAATTAGATGTAGTCAAAGGAGAATTAAAAAGAGATATAATTGACTATGACGAATTAAAAGAATTAGGTCCTAACGATATAGAAAACTTACAAAGTAAAATAGAAAAGAAACTTAAAGAGATAGAAGATAGTATAAAGGACATAATAAAAATAGGCGATGATGTTGACGCAGATAGAAGAGCAGCGTTTGATAAAGATATGTCGCCAGATGAAATTAGAAAGTATGGTATTAAAAATAGATTACCTAAAAATGTAATCTATAAGATGTTAGAAAAATATCACTACTTAAAATTTTATAAGAAATGTAAAAAGATTTTAGATGACGGCAAGGTTACAGACGCCGAAATTGATAGTCTTAAAGAAGCAGTAGGTTCACCTAAAAAACATATAGCATTTACATTTGGTAGATTTAATCCACCTACAATAGGACACGAAAAACTTATTAATAAAGTGGCAAGTGTTAGTGCTAATGATTACTTAATCATACCTACTAAAACAACAGACGCAAAGAAAAACCCATTAAAGATTACTGACAAGTTGAGAATAATGAAACAGATGTTTCCTAGACACTCATCAAAGATAAAACAAATCCCAGGTGCTAGAACAGCAATGGAAGTTTTAAATAATCTAAATGGAAAAGCAAATCAAATAACTATGGTCGTAGGAAGTGACCGAGTAAGAGAATTTGATACTCTTCTAAACAAATATAACGGAGTAAAAGCAAGAGGAACTAATTACAAGTTTGATAAAATTAATGTAGTAAGTGCTGGTGAAAGAGATCCAGACGCTGAAGGAGCTATGGGAATGTCAGCAAGTAAAATGCGAGACGCCGCTAGCAAAAACGATTTACAAAGTTTTAAAAGAGGTCTACCTGTATCATATAGAGATAAAGATGGACTATTTAAATTAGTAAGAAAAGGAATGAACCTAGAAAATACAACAGGTGCAGGACTTGGAACATATGCTCCAAGTGCTGATATTAATCCTACAGCAAAGAAAAAAGTAATCGTAGAAAGATTTACTCAATGGCAAATTAGAGACTTGTATATCCGTGAACAATTATTTAACAAAAATGATATTGTAAATGATACCATACAAGAGGTAACAGGTAAAGTAATCCGTAGAAGTACAAACTATATTGTACTAGAAGATAAAGAATCTAACTTACACAAATGTTGGATATGGAATTGTCTACCAGTTAGTAATGTAGATGAAGTTAAACTACACGAACACAACCTAGATGTTGATTATGGTTTTGAAGCAGTATCGGAAACGGAAGTCAAAATGAATAAACAGAAGACATATGAAGATATAAAAAAACGAGAAGAATCGTATGAAATAGGCAAAGATTACGCTAATCATACTAAAGAAATTACACCTGGAGAGACGCCAAGTGAAAAACCAGTAGATAGTAAGACGAGAGCAGAACAATCAGCAGAAAAAATAGACAAAGAAGACATAAAGAATTGGGCTGCTTCAAGTGAGACTATTGATAAATATAAGACAAGATACGGAGAAGATTGGGAGAAAGAACTAGAAGAAGCAACGAATAAGATGGAAGAACGATTAAAGGTTCAATCTTTCAAACAATTTAATAATTCGCAAGGGGATTAAATAATATGACAAGATATACAAAGTCAATGCGAGAGGCAATGGAAGAAGTCTGGGCTAATGATATAACATTGGACGAAGGCAAGATGAAAACCATCGCTACTATGTTCGCTGACGGCAAATCAGCAGAAGATATAGCAAAGAGAATGAAACTACCTCTCTCAACGGTTAAAACTATACTTGGAGAAGAAGACATACAAGAAGCAATGTTGTGGGAATTTTCAGATGGACAAATTGCTAAACTTAAACAAGATTACGCTAGTTTAAAAGGTGCTAAGATTTCACTTGCGAGAGCAAACCAATTAAGAAATATCTTTGACAAGATAACAAATTCACAACTACCAAAATTATACAAAGCAGATATTCCATTCCTTTCTACTATGGCATTAAGTCGTATGATTAAGAAAGGTATACAAGTACCTAAAGGAGTTAGATTATCTTCCTTCAAAGAACAAACTTGGGAACAATTAACAGAATCAACTAAAGAAAAAAATGCTAACGCTGCTGTACAAGTAGAAGAAGGTAAAGGAACTATTAGAGGTTTCGCTAATAAAAAAGAAAAAGATAATATGGTTTCTTTGGCGAAACAACACGGATTAAAAGTAAAAGATATTCCAGATGGTATTGAACTATCAGGTAATATGAAAAAGATTTTAGATATGCAATTGGCAACTAGGTCTCATTTAAAAACTGAAAACAAAGAGTGGTTGTTTGTAGAGTATGCTGAGTACATAGAATATATGGCAAAGAATTCTAGTCAAGCAAAAGCTATTGCTAATATGTTTAAAGGTAAAACTGGTGGTGGAGAAGCTAACGCAGATGGTTCAGAAGTTAGAATTGATAGTGCGAAAGATGTAGAAAGTATCCACAAACAAGTTGTTGCTAAGTATGGCGATGATGTAAGAGTACTAACAAAAGAACAGGACGATAGTGCTTGGAACATTGCAGGAGTAGAAACTTCAGGCGAAAGAACTCCAATAGAAGAAAAAATCCAACCATATATGATTTCATATAGTCAGTATGGAAAACATTATGGATTTGAAGGTGGAGATAGTTTATCAGATATTCAAAACAAAGCACAGAAGTTAAGAAAAAAAGGTTTCACTATAGATAAAATGGGAAGATACAATCCACCTGTGGATGCTAAATTAAGAACAGGTAAAACTGGTGTAGTTGAGGAGAAAGAAGAACCTAAAAAATCTATTGAAGCTATGAAAGATAAAACATCAACAGAAACTAAAGAAAAAGATGTTGATAAAATTAAACTTGCAAAAGAAAAAGATACAGACACTTTAGAAAAACAATTAATCGCTGCTCAAGGTCAAATTAATCAGTTAAGAACAAAATTAGAAAACGAAAAGAACAAAGCAGTTAAACCAATGCCTAACAAAGAGACAGGTGAAGTACCTTTAACGGTTGGTTTAGCACATAAACTTTTAAAAGATAAAGCAGATAAAGAAAAAGACGAAGTTAAAGAAAGCGTACAAGTTTATAGAGTTTCACACCCTAGTAAAAAGACTTGGGAAGTTGAAGGCAAAAATGAAAAAGAAGCAATACGAAGATACAAAGATGAAGTTGGATTAAAATCTGACGCAGGTATTAAAACACTTTTAATAAAAGATGTTGGAGAAGAAAAGAAAGACCCTTGTTGGAAAGATTATGAAATGGTAGGTACGAAAATGAAAGATGGTAAAGAAGTACCAAATTGTGTGCCTAAAAACGAAGCGTTTTCTGTACAGATAACTAAAATGGATGGTGGTAAATTTATACACGGTACATATAAAACTAAAGCAGAAGCAGAAAAATTTATTAAGTGGTATAAAACTGGTGATTTAAGAAAGACTAAAAAAATAGCAATTGTTAAAGAAACATTTAAATCTTTAAGAAACAAATTACAAGAAGCAACACCTGACCCTATAAAATATGGTCCTGATAAAGTTGCAAAGGCAATGAAAATTGCTGTAAAAAGTGATGGTAATTATAGTGGTGCAGTAAGAGAAATAGAAAAGATTGCTAGAGATTTATCTAAAGTATCTACTATTGCAAAAGCATTAAAAACTGCCAACGAAGATGTAAAAGAAGGTGGACCAGGTTCTGGACCACGAGAAGGAGATACAAGAGGCACATATAAAACAGGTCATAAAAAAACTTATATGAAACCTGGCGCTGGTGCTAGACCAGGTAGTGCAAAAGACGGTGGTCAAACTGACAAAGAAGCAGATGATTATGATACAGAAATAGGTGAAGCGTGTTGGGACGGATATACAAAGGTTGGTATGAAAAACAAAGGTGGAAAACAAGTACCTAATTGTGTGCCAGATAAAGATAATAAGATTCCAAAAGAAAAGAAACAAGAAGAAAAAGAACTTGATGAAAGAGGTGGTGCTAATACATCTACAAGACAAGGTAGTTTTGCTAAAAGTAGAAAACCAAAATATAGATTTGGATATAGAGTTGCAGAAAAAGAACCTGAAGGTGGTAAAAAATTAAAAGAAATTAGAATTAGACCTAAAAGAGCAGTTGAATCTGACTTAACAAAATCGCAAGTTAAAAAAGTACATAAGAAAGCTGATGAACTACCAAAGAAATCTTTTAGAGACCAGTATGGTAAGAAGAAAGGTGATAGTGTAAGATATGCTGTTGCAACTAATCAAACTAAAAAGAAACTTGGTATAGAAAATAAAAATCATCCTGCTAAAAAGAAATGGGAAACTTTAGTTGCTAAAAAAGCAAAGAAAGAAAGTGATAATAATACAGATATATTACCGAAGTCCCAGGAACCTACCCAAAAGACTGACCCTATGAATATACAAACAAAAGAACCTGAAAAGAAAAAAACTGATAACGGTACAAAATCTGACAAGATTGATGTAAATCCAAGAATAGATTATCACGCATAGTTTTTTTGCTTGACTTTAAGTGGGGAAAGTGTTATAATAAAAGAAAAACTATGAAATATAAAGAACTCCGACAGGATGTAATCCATCAAAGAAACAAACTAGAGAATATCCACGAGTATAGAAGGGATGGTTTAAGAGATAAACTACCTAGAATATATTGTGATATGGATGGAGTAGTATGTAATTTTGAAAAAGCTGCTGAAAAAGCAGTAGGTATGCCTATGTCTCAATGGGCAAAAGAACCTGGAAAGAAATTCAAATCAATAAGAGATAAGTGGAAACCAATAATGCAGACTAAAAACTTCTGGTCGTCATTACCTTGGGCGCCAGGTGGTCAAAGACTATGGTCGTTTATAAGAAAATATGATCCACATATTTTATCTGCTTATGTAGAACAAACTACTGACCCTAATTGTATACCAGGTAAATCAAAATGGGCAAGAACAAGATTAGGTATGTCAGGCAATAAAGTTAACCTAGTAAAACGAAGAGAGAAACAAAATTTTGCTAAGGTTGGAGGTATGCCTACAATACTAATTGATGACTATATAAAGAATATATCGCAGTTTAGAGCGAGAGGTGGTATAGGTATTCATCATACAAGCACTAGTAATACAATATCTGAATTGAGAAAACTAGGTTTCAAATAATCATTATTCATAAATATAACAGATTAATCAAGTTTAATTAATTAAATTTAATAAGGAGACTATTATGGGACTATGGGGAGCAGACACAAATGACGAGAGCAAACCTAAAAACCTAACCACGGAGCAGAAGAAAGAAGTTTTTGCTAATAATATGGGTTGGGTGCAAGAGGCAGGCACAAAAGCGTCAGGAAACGATAACGCAAACGCAACTCCAGAAGTATTAGTCGCTATTGGTGATTTAGCAACACAATTAGGACAAGCAACTATTGACGCTGTGAACTTTGCAACTGGTCAAACAATTTCAGGTGCAGGTGGATCAACTATTACGGTAGAGGTTCACTTTAATGAACAGGTTACAATTGCAGGTGGTTCGCCTCTAATGTATGTTTCTAATAACCAAGCAGGTAGTGGAGGAGCTTCCTCAATTACTTTAACGATGGACGGTGGTGCTGGAACTAGAGATACACTTTCTTTTTCAGGAACCGCTTCAAACGCTAATGTTAATGCAAATGATGTAATATCAATTGCTGCTCAAACCGTTGACTTAAACGGTGCAACAATAGTGGATGCTATCGGTGGCGGAAACGCAGTAAGAACTATCTCAGCAAATGTTGGATCAGCTGCTGGAACTATTACGGTTGGAAGTTAATAGATAACTAACAAAATCTAGTAATAATATTAAAAGGGGACCTTATGGTCCCCTTTTTTATTTGTATAAATAGTATAGATGGTCCGTATATGATGTACGGAGTAGTTTACCGTTAAATCGGAATTATAGGAGAAAAAAATGGCAGACAAAAAAATCACCGCCCTGGATGACCTGGGCACAGCGTTAGCAGATGTGGATTTGTTTCACATTGTTGACGATCCTTCAAACACACCAATAAATAAAAAGGTAACAGCAAAAAATGTTTTCAATAACATACCTAGTTTTATAGGACTAGGCCAAGCTAGTGAAGCATTAACTTCATCTAGTACAGCGGCTAATGTTACCTCAGCAATATCAGAAGTAGACCAAAGTGGTGGTGCAACAGCATTAACACTAGCAGATGGTTCTGATGGACAAATTAAAACATTAATAACTATTGGTACTGGAGCAAACAATTGCGTAATCACACCAACTAATTTAAGAGGACACTCAACTATTACTCTTAATGCAGAAGGAGAATCGGTTACATTATTATTCAAAAATAGTAAATGGAATATAATCGCTGGTCACGGATACGCAGTAGCATAATTAATATTATTATAGGAGTTTATAATGGCAATATCATTAGCAATAATTGAGAAAGAATTTAATCAATTATACAAAGAACGAGCTGCTTTAACTGAAAGTGTAAATAAATTAGAAACAGATTTAGCAAGTGCGAAATCACAACTAAATGCCTTACACGGTGCAGTACAAGTTTGTGAAAAATTTTTGCGAAAAGCAGATAGCGATTTGACTTTAAGGGAAGCTAACCAAGAACTTAAAGGAAAAGAAGATGGAGAAGATAAAAAATAACATAGATAACTCGGATAAAGAGTTAGAAGAATTTGAGGAAGATTTGGTTCAACCAAATAAGGAAGAATCAAATCAAACTATAAATGATAAAGAGGAGAAAAAATGAAAACTTTTAGAGAACACTTAAAGGAAGACAAGTCAGCAAGTGCTGTCAATGTACAAACTTCAAACGCAGTTGAAGACGGTTCTTTAGGTACGGCGAATTTAAAAGACCAAAGAGTTTTAGATAGAGTTAATGCTTTTGTTGGTAGTGTAGGAAATATGGAATACATTAAACCACAATTTGCAGTTGACAAATTAAGAGAAAATCTAATGAGAATAGGATTAGATATTAGTCCTATGAAATTAGAAGGAACTTCTGGAACGGTAACTGGTGAAGTAAAACAATTCGGTGGTACTTACGGAAAAACAACTGATACTAAACCTGAAGATGTGGTAGTAGATAATGGACCTGGTATTGATAATTTAAAATTAGAAGTAAAATACGAAACATTGTCTAACGGTTCATCAAAGGTTTACGCTAAATTAGTGTAGACAATAATGTTCAAACAGATAACCGAAGATAATTGGTTATTATATGCTCAAAAGCATTATGATAATCCAACTTTTGAAACTGAAAAAGAATTTTGGGATGATATTAAGCGATTTAAATACATCAAAAGATTGTTTCGGAAATATGAATTAACAGGTGAAGTAAAGATAAGACTTGTTATCAATCATATTGTCGTACTACAAAATGTCTTTGGAGTGGATGCCTGTATTACTTTGCTTCTGTATAAGAACGAAGCAAGATATTGGCCTTTACTGAAGTCTGTTTTTAGTTATTTAAACTATTTGTATCCGAAAGAACTTGATACTCTTACGGAAGACGAATACATTAAATTAGAATTAAGGAACTTATAATGGCAAGTAGAGCAGTAGACTTATTAATAGCATATAGAGTAATTAAATTATTGGTTACTCCGTTTAAAAACTCACCAGCTTTTAGAGCAGGTATTATAGACGATAAAGGTAAAGTGCTAAAACCGTATAGACTATTAAAAACTAGTAAAGAAAAATCATCTTATACTATGTTGCATAGATTCGTATTTAATATGAAACGAATACTAGGTAAAGTTGGTCTAGGTAGTAAGTTAGGTTCTTTTGCAGTTGCATTAGGATTACTTTTAAAAGAAGATAAAGATTTTTATAGTGAACACGGTAAGAATATAGAACGAACTTGCTATAAATATTTAAAAAGTATAGATGAATTTAACTATACTGAAACTCTTAATGAAGAATACTTTAATGAAAGAGTTTTAAAATCAGGTAAGTATGATTTGAAGTCCGACTTATTTGATGGAGATAACTTTCTTCCGAAAGGAACGATAGTACAATGCAACGAGGACACGAAACCATATACTACAGCGTTAGGTATGGACATATATAATATAAATGGACGATTAGTCCCAGGAGATTATTTAAATGCCATCAGTTAAAGAGATATTGATGAAGTACTTAAAAGATAAGAAGAACGAAGCGAAAGTTGTCGGTGGTAAATATATAGTACGGATGAAAAGACCAGGTCAAAATACCGTACAGGTTATATTTCATACTAAAGCAGACGCAGACGCTTATGAAAAAGAAAAAAAGAAATTAGGTTTTCAAATAGAAGACTCGCAAAAAGGATTTATAGTTAAATTTGCTAAGTCTAAAGGTGGAAAAATATCGCAAGCGTGGTATAGAAGTAAAGCGGATGCTGAAAAGGCATTAGCAATGTTAAAGAAATCTGGTCTTAATGGTATCATAAGTGCTGGTACAATGGACGAAGACGCACCTGTCAATTCAGTTGCAGGAGGTGGTGTATCTATGCCACCAGACGCAGTACAAGATAAGAAAAAGAAAAAAGAAATTATGACAAGACTTGGTACTACGGTCAAAGAAAACAAAGAAACTAATAGTGTTCTTTTAAATCAGATACTAGACCAAATGGATAAGATAGATGTTATAGTAGATGAAAAATCTTATGGGAAAAATGAAATAGAATTTGTAGAAGAACCTGTTAAGAAATCTGTATTAGAAAAAGCTGGGTTAAAAGAATTTGGTGCTTTTAATATAGGTAGTGGAAGTTATGGTGCAATGCACCCTATTGCTGCTCTAGGTGATACACCACCTAAAGGTAGACATAGAACAATGAGGTCTGTAGGATTAGTTTCTCAAACAGATCCAACTTTAAAAAAAGAAATTTCTATCAGACTTAAAGCTAAAGTTTTGGATAGAAAAATTAAAAGATTCGATAAGAAATTTAAACAGAATCTAAAAGATAGGAAACCATAGGACAAATATGAGTAGATTTAATGGACTGCTTGACGCTATATTTTTACCACCAAGAAATTGGGTATTAAATAATGCGTTAAAATTCGTAGCAGATTTAAACGAAGTAGAGATAAGTAAATTAGCAAGATGTGGAGTTGTAGTTAAAGATAATGGCGAAGTTACCGTACCTGCTGGATACATCACAGATTTAGCTAGTGTACCAAGAATAGCTTGGGCAGTAATAGCTCCGTTTGATGTTGCAAGAGCGGCAGTAGTACACGATATACTTTATGAAAAAATTAATGGTGCATTTAAAGAAGGTACTATTAAAAGTAAAAGTGAGAGAGAAGAATATAGAGCAATAGCAGATAACATATTCAGACAAGGTATGGAATATGCTGAACCTTCTGTCTCAAAATTTAAAATTTTATCTGCCTATTACGCAGTTAGAATGTTCGGCCGTTGGGCAATTAATAGCTCGGCACCAAGAGGAGCAAAACCAAAGAAATAATATGTGGTTCTTTATAGTAAAATCCTGTATGGGTGCTATCATTGGTCAAAGTACCAATGCGTGGTTTAAAAAAACAAAAATGGGACATTGGTTTTATAAGAAGGTAGACCAATGTTATAATTGGGCAGCTAAAAGATATAATTTAGATGTATTAACGAAGGAAGAGAAACTAATTAAGAAGTTTCCATCGTTAAGTGCGAAGATAAATAAACTAGAAGACCAGGTGGCTAAAATGAAATTAGAGCTGGTCAATCTTAAAGGAAGGAAGAAATAATGTTTTTAACAATAGGACTTATTATAGGATTCGCTTTAGGTTGGTATGTTAATGAGAAGTTTGAAGACCTAGCGGGTTTAGTTAAAAAATTAAAATTCTGGAAGTAGAGTAAACTTATGTTTGGTTATATGAAAATGGCAATGGTTGTAATAATGATTAGTGGACTTGCAGGTGCAGGTCTCTATGTTATGAAATTGCAGAAGGACAATGCAATTTTAAAAGCTAATCAAGTTAAGTTAGAAGCTGCCGTTGAAGGTCAAAAGAAAGTTATAGCCCAACAAAAAGAAGACTTTGGTAAAATCCTTGAAGCAAATAATAAGATGAATACTCTTATGAATAAACTTCAAAAGGATTTACAAGATTTAGACAAGAGATTTACTAAAGGTGGAAGAGACTTTGGTAAACTTGCATTAGAAAAAACGAAAGTCATACAGAAAATAATCAATAGAGGTAGCGATAATGTTATGCGTTGTGTTGAAATTGCTGGTGGCGCTGCCTTAACAGAAGCAGAAATTAAAGCTACAAAGAAATCTGAAATTAATAGAGAATGTCCAAGTATAGCGAACCCAAATTATGTACCGTATAGTAATTAGTATTTTATTCATAGTCCTTTTAACTGGATGCTCAAGTATTAAAAAACTTGACATATTCACAACAGAAGTTGAAAGACAAAAATTAGAATTACAAAAACCAACCTTACCACAATTAGAAAAACTTAAATGGATTATCATTACTTCTGATAATGCTGCTGAAGTATTCCAGAAGTTAGAAGATGAAGGTATTGATCCTGTGTTATTTGGTTTAACAGATAAAGATTTTCAATTAATCGCTAAAAACTTTGCTCAAATTAGAAATCATATGAAAGCAACCAACGATTTGATTGACGCATATAAAGAATATTATGAACCAGAGGAGAAAAAACCAAAGAACAAAGAGTAATTTATGGACGCAGATTTAGTATTAATGATAAGTAGATTGTGGCCAATGTTTGTGGCATTTATCATTTTAATAGTAACCTTAGCACAATCACATTATAGAATAAAAGTGTTAGAAGAAAAAGTTAAAGTAGCTTTTGAACTTATAAACAAATTGACAGATAAAAAGTAATATCTGTTTAAAAACAGATGAATACACATTTATTATTAATAAATTTAATTATATTATGGGCAGTTATATACTGGTCTTTCAGACTAGGAAATTTCATAGCAATATATACAAAAATATCAATCACAACATTTATAATTTTCGTAGCATTGATTAAATTTGTGTTGATTAGCTATGATTAATTACTTAATAGAATAACAATTAATCTTTTCTTCTTTACCTTTTACTTTAACTTTACCAAGTTTATAGAACGGCAAATCTCCAGCGATACTATTTTCTGATATTACAATAGTTGTATTGAATTCTTTACTTTGACCTTCTAATCTACTTGCAAGATTAACAGCGTCACCGATAACAGAATAGTCAAACCTTTGTTCACTACCCATATTACCTACAAGACAATCGCCTGTATTGATACCTATACCAATATTTAAAGGTGGGTTAAACTCTCCACTCTTATTCATTTCTCTAACGGTTCTTCTCATTTGATACGCAGATAATATTGCTAGTCTTTTATGTTCTGGATTATCAAGTGGTGCATTCCAAAATGCCATTATACAATCACCCATATACTTATCAATAGTGCCACCATTTTTAAGTATTATACTTGTCATTGCAGTAAGAAACTTATTAACATACTTAGCAACCTTTTCTGGTTCGCCTTTCATTGATTCAGTTATAGGAGTAAAACCTCTTATATCAGAAAACAAAAATGTCATTTCTTTTCTCTCTCCACCTAGTTTTAATAGTGATGGATTTTGTTGTAATTTTTTAACCATTTGAGGTGCTAGATAATGTTCAAATTGTTTTTTAATTTGTAGTTTCAATCTATTTTCTCTAGCAAAATTATTGTATATTAAATGACCTGAAACTAAAGTACCTATTACTAATGGACTTAACCAATCAGTTAGATATAAATTTTGTGTCCATAGATATATACTTCCTAGTGCGATAGGTATAGAGTAACCAGCATACATTAATGCAGAAGATAATACACCTAATTTAGGAATAAAAAACAATAGTATTACACAACCTATTATTATATAAAAAAATTCTAAACTAGATAACCAATGTGGTCTACTAATATATTTACCAGACAATAAAGTTTCTGTACTAACTGCCATAATTTCGTGTGTGTTTTTTAAACCATTTGGAGTTAATGCAAAAGTAGAACCTTTAAATGTAGTACCTATGAAAACTATTTTACCTTTCATAGATGACCAATCTTTATCTGTAAAATCTACTCTAGGAATATGATGTCTAAAATCTAACCAAATATTATCTACTTCAGGTGTAGGAAATTTTATTACTTTTAATACGACTTCAGGTATTGATTTATCCAGAGGTAGTTTTCTTATAGTACCATCTATATCAACAGGTACAGATACATTACCTATTGCTAATGCTCTTCTGGATATACTGATAAGATTTTTAACTTCATTTGTTTCAGTTAGTATGACAGGATATTTTTGTATCATCTTCAAAAACATTTCATCACCACCTAGTCTATCTTTATGAGGAAAGACTACTTGTAATACTACTAGAGCGGCACCATTTTTATACGCATTAATTATAGTGCGACCAAGTGTATCTCTTTTCCAAGGCCATTGTCCGTTCTTTTTAAGTGCTTTGTCTGAAATATCCAATAGGACTAAAGATTTGGAATCTAAATGAGTCCCAAATTTCTGGTAAGTATCAAAGGTTGCTAGTCTAGTTGATTGTAATAGTACTGGATTTACCAAGTAAATTCCAAGAAGTATAACAAAAGTGAGACAAGCAAACCATCTTGTAGTAAATATTTGATTCATATCAATTCTCGTCTGACTATTTATTATAAATATTATAGCAATTATTAGGAGAATTATGAGATTCATTACAAGTATTATACTTACACTTGTCTTTATCTCTAGTGCATACTCAAGCGAACTAACATTTGAATTTGATAGTCCTTCGTTTTCAGGTAAAGGAAAGTCTTCACATTATTTAACAATAGAGAACATTGAGAAAACTAGAAAAGACGCAATCAAGGCAGCGAACAAAGCGGCAGCTGATAAAGCAACAGCAGACGCAAAGGCAACTGCTATAGCTAAATTCAAAGCAAATTTAGAGAGTAGATTCTATACTGCTCTGGCAAAACAAATTACGGACAATGTATTCGGTACAGATGGTCTACAACAAGACTCTGGTACATTTACATCACCAGTTGGTGGAGAAGTGGTCACTTGGACTACACCATCAGGTACAGGTAATGTAGTGGTAACGGTAACAGAATCAGATGGTACGGTAACAACTTATACTTTACCTAAAGAAGATAACTCGTAGGAAAAAATATGTTAAGAATTATATCTTTGTTATTGCTTACACTCTTTTTGGGTAGTTGTGCGAGTACAAAATCAGATTTTGATGTAAGAACTCAAACGGTATCATATAAAGGATTGACAGAAATTAATTCGCCAAAAGGTGAACCAGTAGTAATTGCTGTGTATGATTTTTTAGATATGACAGGACAAAAGAAACCAGGTGGTTCTTTTGCGTCAATGAGTACAGCGGTAACGCAAGGGTCATATCAATTATTAATTAAAGCATTACAAGACGCAGGTGATGGCAAATGGTTTAGAGTTGTTGAAAGAGCAAGTCTACCAAGTCTATTACAAGAGAGAAAATTAATAAGGTCTACAAGACAACAAGTAAATGGTGAAGGTGCAGAACCTTTACCACCATTACTATTCGCAGGTGCATATATCACAGGTGGTATAGTAGGATATGATAGTGATACTAAATCTGGTGGTGTTGGTGCAAGAATATTAGGTATTCAAGCACACAAACAATACAGACAAGATGTGGTTACTATTATATTAAGATTAGTTAATGTACAAAGTGGTGAAGTAGTAATAACTACAACCGTTGAAAAGACTATACTTTCAGGCGAAACAGGTGCAGATGTATTTAAATACCTAGATACAGATACAATGTTAGTAGAGATTGAAATGGGAGTGGCAAGAAACGAACCAGTTACCTATGCAGTAAGAAAAGCAATAGAAAAAGGTGTAGTAGATTTAATTAATGAAGGTGCTAAAAAAGGTTTATGGGAAATTGATGAAACAATAGTGCCAGAAATTAAAGATTATGTAGAAGATGGTCACGCTTTAGATAAGTATGACGGAACACCAATTACCGTAGAGATAGGTGAAGAAAAAGTTGAGAAAACATACGAAGACTATCTTAAACAAAAAGAAGAAGAAAAAGAAGCAAGAAAAAGAGATATAAAAATTAAAATGGAATGCGAGAAAAACGCTAATGCTTCTGGTAAAGTATCAGAAGAGTGTACAAAACTCGTAGATGAAAAAGATTGGGACGAAGTAGACAAACATACAGAACAGGAGAACAAGTCAGATGAAAAAGATAGTAATGGCAATAGTGATTCTTCTAGCGACACTAACTAATAGTTTCGCTGGCAATTCTGTTTATATTCAGCAAGACAATCAAACTAGTGCAGGATCCGTCTATATAAAACAAGATGGTTCAGGTAATAAGTTTGGTTCTTCCTCAGCAAATTTTATAATTAATGGTCCTAACTTAACACTTATCATAAAACAATTAGGCGATAATAATGTTGCTGTAGATACCAACCACGACACTTTTTATGGGTCTAATATGACCTTTGATTACATTGCAACAGGCGATTCAAATGTATTAAGACTTGATTTAGATGACACAGGCGCAGATGGACACTATTACGATATAGATATTACAGGTAACTCAAACATAGTAGAGTTAGATTCACATACAAGTGATGATATACAAGATACTCACATAGATTTAGATATTAAAGGTGACTCAAATGATTTTTGGGCATATTTAAGAGGTGACTCACACTTCTTATATGTTCTTATGTCAGGTGATTCAAATGATGTAGAGTTTTATGGTGCAACTAACTCAACAGGTATGGTTGGTTCAAGTAAAGCAAATGTTATGATTGGTCCAAATGTAGAATCACACGGACAATTTGCAGATACAAGTGGTGACGAAGGTGCTACAATTGATGTTTATATAATTGGTAGCTCCAATACGGTTCATATGGCAAGTTGGGGTGCTAGTAATTATCAAGTACACGATGTCATAGGTGATTCAAATGTATTAGATGTTCATCCAGACGCTGTAGGTTCTCACATAAGGATGATTCAATACGGCGATAATAATTATATGAAAACGGTTACAAGTGGTAACTCAAATGTTTATAGATATTATGGAAGTGGTGGAAACAATAAGGCATATGTTTATATCTATACTTCAAACGCAGTAGTAGAATTAAAACAAACAGGTGGTTCAAACGAAGCAAACTTAACCGTAAGTGGTGATTCAATTTACGATTATACTCTACTTGTTGACCAAGATGGTTCAGATAATTGTACATACTCTTTCAATAGAAACAATCAGACAGCAGATACAACCGTTCAGCTAAACAATAGCGGGTGTTAAATGCAAAAACTATTTCTCATAGTATCTTTCCTGGTACTTTTCTGTACTAGTGCAATAGCTCAAATAACAGGTCCAAAAGTTGGCGAAGTCATAGGTTCAATGGGTACGACTTGGAACGAAAGGGACGGTTCAACTGAAAACACTTCTACTGGTTATGAATTACAGATGAACGACTTTCTTCAAACAGGTGAAGATGGTGGTATGATAATATCATATGTTGATAAAACTAAATTTACAATGGGACCAAATACAGAACTAATTATTGATGAGTTTGCTTTTGATACTTCTGTTGTGCCAATAGAATTAGCAATGAACATATCGGTTAATGTAGGTTCATTTACATATGAATCTGGAAGTGTATCAGAATTAGGTGGTGAAGTTAATATTAATGCTGGTAACGCTACGATTACGGTACAAGGTACAGCGTTTTCAGGTACCGTTGATACTTCAGGTAAAGCAACAATTACTTTGTTGCCTGATAGTGATGGTTCAGTAGGTATGTTAACCGTATCTAATGACGCAGGTTCTCAAACAATTACAAACGCATTTAATTCCGTAACCGTTTATAATAATGATTTAGCACCTACACCTCCTAAAATAGAAACTAATAAACAAAACATTATTGAGTTAGATAAATTTGAAGAAGATATAAAAGAAGATGTTGAGAAATCTTTTGGTGATATGGATACTAAAGTTGAAAAAGCACAAGCAATGGAAGAGGCGATAATAAATGAAGAAGTAAATGTAGTAGAGAACAATGACACAATTGTTCAAACAGATATGTCTGTTAGTGAAGGTGACGCAATAATTGAAACACAATCAATAGAAGAAAAAGGTTTAGATACAGCAGTTGTAGAATCAGAAGTAGATACATCTTACTATGATGAATGGGAAGATGATTTAAAAGAGTGGGGTTATATAGATGAAGATAACCAGATTTCTGTATGGGATGCTGAAGGTGAAAAGACTATGGATTGGGATGACGCTAAACAAATGTATGCTGAAATGGACCAAGCATATTTTGACGCAATAGGTTGTTCAGATTGTAGTTGGGATAGTGTTAATTGGGATGATATAAATTGGGATGAAGTTGATTGGGATGCTTATGATGAGGCATATAACGAAATTTTATCTGACTATGGTCTTGCTTCTTGGAATGTAGAAGTAGTTGAGGAAGATGTAGTTGAAGAAACTAAAGAAGAAACAGAAGCAGAAGTAGTTGAAGGATATACTTGGGAAGATTTTGCTTTAGATGACGCTTACTATAGCAATTCTGAATACATTGCTAATGGAGGTCCTCCTACATTAACGGTACAAAACTATTGTGAGTACAATGGTTACGAAGACTATTGGTGTAACCAAGACTATGTTGATTACTTAAACGATTGGTATAAAGATGACTGGACTTTAAAAGTAACCAATGATAGTTGGACTAAAGAAGCTAAAAAGATATTTGGTAAATTATATGGTTGGTGTGGAAGTTGGCCAAACTATAAGATGTGTGCTGACCAACCTAAACCTTGGAAAATGAAAGATTTAAAAAAGACTTACATAACTGATTGGGAATGGTCAGATTGGGATACATATTGGGACGCATTATACGATTGGTGGTACACAGGTTACGATTACAATAATGAAGATGACCAATCTAGTTGGGAAGATGAATATGCTTACGAAGATGACTATGATATAGACGCAGAACTAGAAATATTATTAGCTAGTTATAATGAAGACGAGTGTTTAAAATATGGATACTATTGGGACAATGCTAATTCTAGTTGTGGTACTGAATGGGTTGATAATACTGGTGCAGAAACACAGGTAACTGCTAGTGGTGAAACTTTAAACTATACTACTGGAGATGTAACCCAAACTTTAACTACAACGGATGGGGTTACAGGTGCGACTTCAAGTGCTACTTCCACAGGAAGAGTATCAACATTAAATAATGATTTTGACGCTACTGCTTCTACTAGTGGTGACTACACAATTATAAATAGATATAACGATAATCATAGAGCTTATGTAAAAACTGAAACGAGTAATGAGGCAGATATTCAAATTTTACAAGATAAAGAAGCACAACACCTTGATGTGGGAAATTCCTCTACCCAAAATAATATAACAATAATACAGACAGATTAGGGATAAATAAATGGCAGAAAAATCACTAACTTCTTTAGAGAGAGAAGTCGCAGACAACAGGACAAGTATTGAGGTGCTGAGAACAGAACTAGAACAAAACTCAATGGTGCATAAAAGACTAGATACAGCGATTGAGAAGTTAACAGGTATATCTTCAAGTATTAAGTCTATGTTAGCAGTACACGAAGAAAAACTATCACAAGCAGAAAAATTAGATGAAATTATCTTTTCTAAATTAAAGGAAAGACAAGTAGAGACAGAAACAAGATATGCGTCTCTAAAAGAGAATATGGACCTTACTGAAAAGCGTATTATGAACGAGATTAAGTCTATCAAAAATACACTTGGAGATAGGGTAAATGTACTAGAGAAATGGAAGTGGTTGATTATAGGTGGGTCAATAGTAATAGGGTTTATATTAGCTAGGAATTTTCCTCTAGTAATTGAACTTATGAAAGTCCAATAGGTTTTCTACCTTTTTAAAGGGCGAATTTACCTTGGCATTTTTTTCCCCAAATACCTTTTTTAGAGGTGCTTGACAAATAGCTCGTATTAGTGTAATATGAGTAATAATAATAATTATGAGATTGCTATGTCCAGTTATATTGATTTAAAATTCATAAATGAGATTTCGGTAAGATTAGGCCAATTTAAGAAAAAAGGTGACTATCTATTCAATTTCAGATGTCCTCATTGTGGGGATAGTCAGAAGTCAAAACTAAAAAGTAGAGGTTATTTCTATCGTAAGAAAAACGATATGTTTTTCAAATGCCATAATTGTGGTGTTGGTCAAAACCTTGCAAATTTTTTAAAATTTATAGACCCAAAAGTCTATGAAACATATCTATTAGAAAGATATAAAACGGCGTCCCCAGCGACACCTAAACCAGAGTTTAAATTTGATTTTAAACCTGATATAAAAGATGACCATATTAGTGAACTGAAAAGTATTGCTGAGTTAGACGCTCAACACCCAGCAAGAAAAGTTGTTGTAGAAAGACTTATTCCAGAGAAGTATTTTGATAAGTTATTTTTATGCGACAAATTTTATGAATGGGCACATAAGATTGCTCCAAGAAAATATAATAAACCGAAGTACGACCATCCTAGATTGATTATTCCTTTCTATGATGAACAAGGTAAGGTGTTTGCTTATCAAGGTCGTGCCTTTGGAAAAGAAGTACCAAAATATGTAACCATTAAGTTAGATGAAAATAAACAAAAAGTATTTGGACTTGAAAGAATAAATTTTGCAAAACATATATTTGTTGTAGAAGGACCTATTGATAGTTTATTTTTAGATAATTGTTTAGCTGCTGGTGGGGCAGATTTATCTTTAGATAGTAAAATCTCAAAAGATAAGGTCACATATATATTTGACAACGAACCTCGTAATAAAGAAATCATTAATAGAATGGAAAAGATTATTGAACAAGGATATAACATTTTTATTTGGCCTAGTGAGATACAACTTAAAGATGTTAATGACTTAATTATGACAGGTGTAACCAAAGTACAATTAGATGAAATTATAAGTATCAACACATACTCTAAATTATCAGCAAAACAAGCATTAGTAAATTATAAAAAAGTTTAATATAAAGGAAAAATTATGGGTGAAGAAGGCAAGAAGATATTTGTTATAAAAAGAAATGGTCGTGGACGAGAAGAAATAAATGTAGATAAAATCCACGATATGGTTGAGTATGCTTGTGAAGACATTAAAGGTGTGTCATCTTCACAGGTAGAAATGAATAGTGATTTACAATTTTATGATAACATACCGACAGACCAAATTCAACAAATCTTAATTAAGTCTGCTTCAGATTTAATCTCATTAGAAAATCCAAATTACCAATATGTAGCTGCTAGACTATTACTTTATAGTTTAAGAAAATCTATTAACAGAAGATTGTGGGACCATCCACATTTATTTAAACACACAAAGAAATGTGTTGAACTTGGAGTATATGATAAAGATATTTTAAAATGGTACGATGAAGCAGATTTTGACCGTATGAATGCTATGTTGGCACACGATAGAGATTATTCATTTACATATGCTGGTTTAAGACAAGTGATGGACAAATATCTTGTACAAGATAGAAGTAATGGAACTATCCACGAAACTCCACAACAGATGTATATGATGATTGCCGCTACAATATTTGCTCAATATCCAAAAAATAAAAGATTAACTTATGTTAAAAAATATTATAACGCAATCTCAACATTTAAAATTAATATTCCTACTCCTGTTATGGCAGGTGTTAGAACTCCAATTAAACAATATGCTAGTTGTGTATTAGTAGATGTTGCTGATACTCTACAATCTATTTTTTCAAGTGATATGGCAGTTGGATACTATACAGCACAAAGAGCAGGTATAGGTCTTAATATGGGTCGTATAAGAGGTATTAACTCTAAAATAAGAGGTGGAGAAGTGCAACACACAGGTGTTATACCTTTCTTAAAGAAATTTGAAGCAACCGTTAAGAGTTGTACACAAAACGGTGTACGAGGTGGTTGTGCAACGGTACACTTTCCTATATGGCATAAAGAGATAGAAGATATATTAGTTTTAAAAAATAATAAAGGTAGTGATGATAATAGAGTTAGAAAATTAGATTATTCAATTCAGTTATCAAAACTATTTTACGAAAGATTTATTAATGACGAAGATATAACTTTGTTTAGTCCACACGAAGTACCTGGTCTATATGACGCTTTTGGTACAGACGCTTTTGATGAAATGTATTTAAAATATGAAAAAGATACATCGGTATATAGAAAGAAAGTATCGGCACAAAGATTGTTTATGGACTTATTAAAAGAAAGAGCAGAAACAGGTCGTATATACATTATGAATATAGACCACGCAAACTCACACTCCTCTTTTAAAGACAAAGTTAATATGTCAAATCTATGCCAAGAAATTACTTTACCAACAGACCCTATACATCACATAGATGGCAAAGGTGAAATTGCATTATGTATTTTAAGTGCAATCAATGTTGGTCTTTTAAAATCACTAGACGATTTAGAAGAACTATGTGATTTATCAGTAAGAGCATTAGACGAAATTATAGACCATCAAAAGTATCCAGTTAAGGCAGCTGAAATATCTACTAAAGCTAGAAGAAGTTTAGGAGTTGGATATATTGGTCTAGCACACTATCTTGCTAAGAAAGGTTATACTTATGACCAAAAGATGGCGTGGAAAGAAGTAGATAAACTTACAGAAGCATTCCAGTATTACCTGTTATGTGCAAGTAATGAACTTGCAAAAGAGAAAACAAAGTGTGATTACTTTGACAGGACAAAATATTCAGACGGTATCCTTCCGATAGATACTTACAAGAAAGAAGTTGATGAGATTGTAAATCGTAAACTCAGCTTTGATTGGGAAGAATTACGGAACGATATAAAAAAGTATGGGCTCCGACATAGCACTCTCTCGGCTCAAATGCCTTCTGAATCTTCTAGTGTGGTTTCCAATGCTACAAACGGCATTGAACCACCTAGAGGTTTTTTAAGTGTTAAGAAAAGTAAGAAAGGTACATTAAAACAAGTTGTGCCTGATTATACAAGATTAAAAAATAACTATACATTGTTATGGGATATGAAAGACAATGAAGGATATATAAATGTAGTGTCAGTAATGCAGAAGTATTTTGACCAAGCTATATCTGGTAATTGGTCTTTCAATCCTGAAAATTACGAAGATAATCAAGTGCCAGTATCTACAATGGCAGGTGATTTATTAACGACTTATAAGTATGGGTGGAAGACATCTTATTATCAGAATACATATGACGGTAAAGTTGAAGATGAGCCAATGCACCCATTGACTTATGAAGAAGCAGAAATAGGTAGTGTAAATCTACAACCAAATCAACAACCAAATATATTACTAGATACTAAAGAGGAAATAAAGGTTCCACAAAAAGAAGAATTGTCGGAAGAGGAATGCGAAGCGTGTAATATATAAGAAAGAGAGTGTATGAATTTTGTTGCGAACATACCACATATTCGTTGTTTTATAAAAAAAGAATATGTCCACGATTTAGAAAGAGGACACGGCGAATATATAGAAGCAGTATTAATAGCAGTTAAATCAATGAGAGGTAAGGCATTGATGTTTGAAGCATACTTACCTGAATATGGTGCTTGTTTTGATAAGTTTCCAATAAGTGCGTTAGTGTGGAGAAAGAATATAATTAATAGTGAACAATTAAATCTTAATCAATTAGAACTTTGGGATGCTTTTAGTTATCATATTCAAATATGGGAAAAGAGTTTATTAAAGAATTGTAATGTTAAAATATGGATACCAGATAAAGGAGAAATGAAAGGTGAATATCTATTTACTATCGATTCAGTCCACTCGGATCCAAACACAATAAATACTGGAGTGTCGGAGGTACCAACCGAACACAAACAATTTAATTTTGGTAAGTTAGAAAACGGGCAATACTTTGCTCAACCAAATAATAGAATGCTTTGGTACGAACAATCTCTTACTCCAAAAGAGTTAAAAAAACCTGACTTTAAGGTATGTGGGAGATATTACTATTGCGAACAAGAAGAACAATGGAGATATGGCGATAGTGATGATTATTTTTATAAAGGAGAAAAGGTAAAAGATGAGTGATAAGTTAGACGCATTAGTAGAACAAATAGGTAATCTTACTATGCAAGAAGCAGCCGATATGGCAAAGATGATGGAAGAGAAATGGGGTATTCAAGCAAGTAATATACAACCTAGTGCTTCTCCAGTTGTAGAAGAAGCAAAAGCTACGAAAAATGTATATCTAATTGGTTTTGAAGATAGTAAGAAGATTATGGTTATTAAGACTATAAGACCTATACTAGATTTAGGATTATTAGAAGCAAAGAATTTTGTTGAAAAATCAGCAAGTGAAAAAGTAGAGGTTAAAACGGATTTAGAACCAGAAGAAGCAGAAAAGATTTCTAAAGAACTTACAGCAGCAGGTGGAAAGGTTGAAATCAAATAAGAAGATGACGAGTACCGTTTTTAATAAAGGAAAAGGTTTAGACTTTACAAAACAACCTATGTTTTTTGGTGAAGATTTAGCAGTACAAAGATATGACGATATGAAATATCCTATCTTTGATAAATTGACACAACAACAATTAGGTTTCTTTTGGAGACCAGAAGAAGTATCTTTACAAAAAGATAGGTCAGATTGGGCGATATTAAGAGAAGAACAGAAGTTTATATTTACTAGTAATTTAAAATATCAAACTATGTTAGATAGTGTACAAGGTAGAGGTCCGTGTTTGGCATTTTTACCATTTGTATCACTACCAGAATTAGAAGGTTGTATAGTTGCTTGGGATTTTTTTGAAACTATACATAGTAGAAGTTATACATATATTATCAAAAATTTATATAGTAATCCTTCAGAAGTTTTTGATACTATAATAGAAGACGAGAAGATAGAGAGAAGAAGTAAATCGGTAACTCAACATTATGATGAACTTATACAATTAGGTAATAAGTGGTCATTAGATAAATCTAAAGTTGATGAATACGATTTAAAAGAGAAACTTTGGCGAACTTTGGTAACGGTAAACATACTTGAAGGATTAAGATTTTATGTTTCCTTTGCTTGTAGTTTCGCTTTTGGTGAATTAAAACTAATGGAAGGTAGTGCAAAGATTATATCATTTATATCAAGGGACGAAAGTCAGCATTTAGCAGTATCACAAAGAATAATTAATAACTATAGAGGTCCTGAAAAAGATAAAGTAATGGACAAAGTTATTAAGAATAATGAAAAGTATGTTGCTAAATTATATGATGACGCAGTTGCAGAAGAGAAGCGTTGGGCAACATATCTATTCAGTAAAGGTAGTATGATAGGTTTATCAGAAAAACTTTTACATAACTATGTTGAATGGACTGCTAACAAAAGATTAAAAGCAATTGGTATGAAACCACGATACGATATATCTAATACAAACCCATTGCCTTGGACTGAACATTGGTTTAATAGTCGTGGATTACAAAACGCACCACAGGAAACAGAAATAGAAAGTTATGTTATCGGTGGTATAAAACAAGATGTAGAGAAAGACCAATTTAAGAAATTTAAATTATAAGATAATGGCACAGAAAAGAAAGACACAATGTCCTCATTGTGAAGAAAGTTTTACAATAATTTGGGAAGAGGTAGATTTAGAACCTTGGACTTGTCCTTTCTGTGGTGGTGCATTAGATAAAGATGACGAAACTGAAACGATTTCAAGTGAGGAAGATGATGAAGATAATTGGAATTGATTATAGTTTAACTTGTCCTTGTTGTTGTGTAGTAGATGGTGGTTTTAATGGCGATAATGCAGGTTTAGATAATTGCAGATTCTACTATCTAACAGGTGTAAAAAAATATGAAGGTTTATTTTTAGATGGTCAAATACAAGGTGACTATTTTCCTGATTGGAATACACAACAAGAAAGACACGATAATATATCAGAATGGGTATTTGATACGGTAATAGGAAGTACCGTAAACCCTATGGTTTATATTGAAGACTACTCTTTTGGAAGTAAAGGAAGAGTATTTAATTTAGCAGAAAATACAGGACTTTTAAAACATAAACTATATAAAAAAGGTATAAAATTTGAGACATTGGTTCCATCTGTAATTAAGAAACTGGCAACAGGTAAAGGTAATGCAGATAAGGAAAAGATGTATGATAAATTTTATGAGGAAACAGGAGTTAATATGATGGAAGCGTGTGACCAAACTACACTCAATAATCCTGTTACCGATATAGTAGATAGTTTTTTCATAGCGAGGTGTGGATATGAAACTACAAAGGCAAAGCAAAATTAGATGGTTAGGTTTTACCCTAGCTATTATTGGTGTCTATATTTTAAGTAATGCCCAACCAGATACTCAATGGATTGGTTGGTCTATTACATCTATGAGTTGTGCGATATGGGTACTGAAAGGAATAGAAGATAGAGATATTCCTCGTACTTTGATGGAATTAATGTATGTGATTCTGGCAATTCGGGCTATTTTTAACTGGTTTTAGCCCAAAATCTCCCAAAAACCCTTTAAAATCAACGAAAATTAATCAAAAAAGTGCTTGACATAGTACTGGAATCGTGGTATTATGTACATATGATTAATAATAACACAAATACCCAAATACTAGAATGGTTAGGAACTTCAATATTGATTATTGGAGTTGGCATAAACTCTCTAGGATACTACCCTTTAGGACCTATTGTAATGATATTCGGTGGTCTGACTTGGGTTTTAGTAGGATTTATGTGGAATAGACTATCTATAATCACTACAAATCTTGTAATAACTATTGTATCTTTGATTGGTTTATCAATAAATTATGGTCTATTTGGATAAGAACAAAATGAGAACATTTAAGAATTATTTGCTTGACAATGATAGTCAAAACTGATAGAATATGAGTATGATTTTAAACAATAACACACTAACAAAAAGAGGTAAAACACTATGGCAAAAGTAAAAACAATGGCTTGGGATAATGCAGAAAAAAAAGTTGATAATATAATTGACGATATGAATAATGGTAAATATAATTCAACGGTTGCTAAAAACAAAATACTTGCAGTTGATAATGTTGAACTTACAGGTATTGACGAACACAATGTTGACGAAGTAATTGACAACAATAGAGGAAAATAATGATTACAAGTTTTTTTATATTGATGATAATAATGATGACAACAATAATACTATTGAGAAAGGTACTATCATAAATGAACGCATTAGTTAAACACATTAGAGATATGAACGCTAAGACGCAGAAGTGGATTGACGAAGACCCTAAAAATAGATTCGGTGGTAAGTTAGTTGAAGACTTAAATCATTGGAAAGAATATGGTGTACATACACCAAAAGACCTAGACAAGTACCTTGCAATTCAAACTTGTTATGAGGTGACTTCTAGTGCGTATAGTAAATCATATGCTAGAAGTTTTAATTATGACAAAATGTCTATTGAAGAAATTGAAAAATTAACAGATGAAATGTCTGTTATCGCAGATGAAAATATTAAAGAAGAAAAGAAAGCTGAAGAACAAGCTATTACAGAATTTAAAGACCTGATTAATAAGACAATCAAAGCTGGTGCAAAAGATGAGAAAGAAGCATTAAGATGGTTGACTAAAGATTTAGGACTAACCCACATACAAGATTATGAACACTTTGTTTGGGAAAAAGGATTTTTATTTACCGATTACGGTAGAGAGTTAGTTAAACAATTAAAGAACATTTATTTAAATTAAGGAGGATTATATTATGAAAAAAGTTGATACAGATGTTTGGTTTAATAAAGATGATGTAGGTAAAAACCTATACAGAAAGAAAACTTATTACACACTTTGCGTTGAGCAAGATGTAATTGCTAAAGATAAAGACGAGGCAGATAATAAGTTTAGTGAGTGTGGAGTAAATTATTCTAAAATCACAAAAGATATTACTGATACTAAAGATGGAGTTGAGACCTATATGGTTGACGCTAACTATACTGAAACAGATGATACCAAGTTTATTGGTAAAGTAAAATATGATGATGATAGTTTTAGTCAAACGCTTGAAGAAGCAGTTGAGAACGAAGATATACACATTGATACTTGGGCAGACGAAGACGAGCCACATCAATTAACAAAAATCAAATTAGTTGATACAGGTACTAAAGAAGAATCAGATGTTGATATTGCTTTAAATTTAGAAGCAGAAAGTCAAATAGGTAAATAATGACAAAATCAGATTATTCACCACACGATTGGAGAAAGAATACAGACAACGCAGTTGTAGTTGATGAGAATAAGGCAATGCTTAAAGTCAATGAGTGTAAAGTATATTTTACAAATCCTAAAACTTTAAAAGACGAGGAAGTTGAAGTATCCAGATTGATTAGAGTATTTGTAAATAATAAAGAACTTATGGCGAAAAGTGTTAAATGAATATGAACGGATATTTTGCAGTTGTACTAGATAAACAATCTCAAAAAGAAATGAAATTAAATGCTACCTTTGATGTTGTTAATGGCGACCATATCACACTTGCTTATAAACCAGATAGTAAGAAGTTTGTGAAATTGGCGCCATTAGTTGATAGAAAAGTGGATGCGTTTGTTAATCAAATAAGAGGTAACGAAAGTATAGAAGCATATTGGGTAGACGAAATGTATTTGAAAGAAACATATTGGTCACATAAACATAGTAAGTATATGTCAGCATATCAGAAATTAAAAAGATTAGATAAAGGACCTGCCCATATTACAATATCACATAAGAAAGATTTTAAATCAGGTGACGCAAATAGTATGTTTAAAAAACCAACTTGGAAAGAAAACATACCAGAACAAATAAAAGTATCAGGAAAGGTAAAATGGATAGAGTACAAGTAGAACTAAAAAAGAAAACTATATTAGAAGCAATGAATATAGTTAGAATACAAAGAGATTTAGGTTTTCCATCATATCAAAAAGGTGAACCTTTACACGATTTACTTATGGAAATTAAAAGAGATTTAAAAAAACAAATGAAACAAAAGAAAACTGCTTGGAGACAATTACTAGAATTTTGGCCTTTGAGTATAGTTATTCCAAGTATGTTAATATTAATATTATTAGGTGCAGGAGGAGTTTTTGGATGAATAGAAGATTAAAACATTTTAAAGACGGCAAACTACACATTTATGTAAGAACTGATAAGTACAATGGTAAAATCAAGTCAGATAATTGGGTTGGTCGTACTTATATTCAAGGTAGTGATATTGTTAAATCTTCAGGTACTAGTGATTTTAATAAAGCAAAACAAATATTATTTAAATGGTACGATGAACTACAATTTAAAAAGAAACACAATATTGAAGTACATAAGAGAGATTGGTTAGAAAGAGAATTAGATAAACATAACCACAAATTAGAATTGGTAAGAACAATACTTCCAATTATATTGTTAGTTATGCAAACAATAATTATGATAAAGATTTTTTAAGGAGGACAATATGATTGAGACAATTGAAGCAATTGATAATTTAGATAAAGCTATTGATAAACTTGATAATGCCAAATGTTCAAATGATACAGATAAACTGAAATCAGCTATTGATGATGTTTTAGATGATTTGAGAACTTGGAAATCAAAGAAAGAAGATGAACTAGATTTATTTGAAAAGACTATGAAAAAAGAGTATGATAGTAAAATGCCTGTCGGAGAACTTGCAAACGACCCTATTAGATAATGAGAAATACAACTAAAAGTAGTATATTTAGGGTGATACAAGTATCGCAAGGTGGTGGAAATCGCCCTATACACCGCCCTATGACGGTCAAAATGAGTAAAAAAGGGTGTAAATATGCGATAAATCCGCTTATTGACAATATAAGGGTTTTATAGTATTATAGTAATAACAATGAGAGAGGTGCAATAATATGACATTTACATATACAAAAGAAATGATGTTTAGTGAGTTTAAAACGGCTACCATCAAAGACCAAAAAGGTAAGAAAGAGAAATACGACAATCGTATTAAGTTTTTAAAAGAAATGAAATCTCTTAAAAAAGAACATCCTAGTGCTATGAGACAAATTGGGATTACACAAAAACAATTTGATAATTTAATCTTTGCGTGGTCAAGTCCAAATCCTAGAGACCATTTTTATAAAACGGTATTTGGTAGAACTTATGCAGAACAACAACAACACGAAATAGACCAATATGGACCTGAAAAGGAAGAAAAAGCTAATGGGTAAATACGGTAAATTAGATAGAGATAAACTTACAGGTTTTCCTCTACCTGATTATAATTCAGATAACAGAAATTCTATACCAACAAGTGATAGAATACCAGGATATGCTACTAAAAAAGCAATGCCAAAAGTAGTACTTCCTGAAGGCAAGACAATTGGCGTTGCATATAACAAAGGCAATTATCAGATAGTTGATAAAGCCGATTTTAAAACAATGGGAAAGAAAATATAGTTATGAATAAGATACTTATATTATGTGTAATATTACTTGGAGTTATGATGAGTAATGTAATTGCAGAAGAACAAAAGACTTATACATTTACAGAAGTTAAAACAGCAGTTTTTAATATTCCGTCAGATGTATCAAATTTTTTGACAAGTGAAGTTGAAAAAACAAAAGCTTATCAAAAAGAATCTTGGGCAGAAATGAAGACTCAAACTGCCGAGAATTGGGCACAATTGAAATCGTTATTTGGAGTTAAGAACTAATGGATTTTCAATTAACTAGTGCCAACGATGGTACTTTTCTAATCAGACCTGTATCCGCTAGGGCACAGGTTTGGTGGACAGATACAAGAATGGCAGAAAGATTTGTTGTTGATAATACACAAAACGATTTTGCTGTAATATTAAGTGAAAACCAAAAGAAAGTTTGTGATGAAATTAGACAGAATAATTTTGATTTTATTAATTAGTTTATTAACTGCTTGTAGTAGTACAAAACAAGTTAATGTTAATGTTAGTGAAGAAACACCAAATTACAAATTTACTAGAAGTCATTTAGGAGTTGTCCTAGGTGGTGCTACTGGTGCTGGTGCGTGTATTGAACTTATTGGGACAGACCCATATATCGCCGCTGGTTGTGCAGTAGTAGGTGCCTTTGTTGGTGCAGATATAATGTATAATAGTGATTACGATTTACACCAGGCAGTATTTGTTGACCATTTGAATAACGGTCCTTCAAGTGCTAGTTATACTAATTGGTATAGTACGAAGTCAGGAAATAATGGAACGATTAAGATTAATAGAAGTTATGTACAAGGTCCATTAATATGCAAAGAGTATGAAAGTAATTTTAATATTAAATCAAACTGGCCAGTAGTTGGTATTGGAAATCAATATGTTGATACGAGATTTGGAACCGTTTGCCAAATGCCAGATGGTCGTTGGGTGGAGAAAAGATGAATCCGAGAACTATAATATACATAACAATATTTTTGATGTTTATGTCTTTACTGGCGATTACCGCTGGGGCAAATGAACCTACTTGGGTTATGAAAAAAGTTAAACCCGAAGAAGGTGAAATTATGCAAGTTAATTCGGCACCTGTTGATGTCATTTATGTTAATGAAGTACACGAAAAGGTACAGGCGAAATTAAAACTATTAAGTGAGAACGAGAAGAAAAAGATTTTAAAAGAAACTACACTAGAGAGATTTGAAAGAGACGGTCAATGGTGTTTTATTAAGATTGTTATAAGAGAACTTGATAATGGAGATATAATCAAGGAAGAAATTATGGAGTGTGCTGATACCGAACACGGTAAAACAGACAAGGAAAAAATTGCAGAACTGGAAAAACAAATTGAGTTAGAGAAAGCAAAGAAACCAGGTTATTGGGAACTATTTGCTGCCTTCTATTACAAAGATTTGAATGCACCAGAATATTGTAGGTTGTATTCTCAACCTTCACACGCTTTTAAGACCTTCGGAACGGCGTGTTTAACGACAGAAGGTAAATGGGAGAAAAGATAATATGACGAAAAATCTAATTATACTTGGACTCCTTGCTATGTTGTTAACTGGTATGACTTTTAACGAAGTCGCTGTCTATGTAGAAGACAATCAGCTTATTGACAAACTTAGCGATTTATTATATAATGTAATAAGGAGTGTGAAAAACAATGTATAAATCAATATGGAAGACCGTAGGTGTATTGCTATTTGCAGTATTACTTACAAATTGCTCTTCTACAAAGTACAAAATCAAACAGGAGAGTGATAAAATAGTTACCGAGGTGCCACAATGGTATATGGCTAACTTTGACGAAAAGAAACATTGCGATATTTCAATGTGGGCGAATAAGCCAATCGTTAAAAGTGAAGATGACGATAAAGTCTGTATCTATGGTGTCGGAACTTCTGTATCTCCATCTTTAGAACTTGCAATTGAGAAAGCAAAACTAATTGCAAAAGCTGAAATGGCTGATATAGTTGCAGGTGAAATGAATAAGAAAGCAAAAATATTCGTTACCGAGATTGGAAAAACAAACCAGAAAACGGTAGTTGAAGATGTTGAAACTGCTTTAGTTAATGTTATTTCAAATACACCTGTTAGAGGATATGAAATCTTTGCTCAGGAAGTAACCAGAACGAAAAAAGGTTATTATAGAGCGTGGATTGGTTTAAGATTACCTCTAGGTGAGTTTAATAAGATGTATGATTACACAATTGCAGAAGTAGTTGATAGTCATAAAATTAAACTAAAAGCACTTGAAGCATTTGAAGATGTGGAGAGTACAAGTAATGAAAAAAAGAACGATGGATAATAAGATAATTGTTTATTCAAAAAACAATTGTGTTTATTGCGTGAAGGCGAAGTCCCTTCTAAAGGGACTTGGTCTCACTTTTGTTGAGAAGAAGTTAGAAGAATTTGATAGTGTGGACGATATGATAAAAGACATAGGTAAAAAAGTCAGGTCAATGCCACAGATAAAGATAGATGGAAAACTGATTGGTGGATATAATCAGTTAATTGAACACTACAATAATGAAGGTTTAGTAGATTTCAAAGGCAACATCAAGTAATGAACGAAGTAGAAAACAAAAGAGTTTTTGGAAGTGTAAATTTTCAGGAAGAAGGAGAATTTATATTTTGTTCCAAATGTGGAGATAATACGGTACATAAACCAAAATTTGGTGCGTGTGTGAAGTGTGGACTAGAGGAATATAATGACAGACGATAAAGACGATAAGAAAGATAAACCAAAAAATGCGTTTAAAAATGTTGTTTTATTTCCAGAGAATAAAATAAAACGACCACCTAAACCTACTGACCCTACGGCAGCTAAAAAGATGAGAGCATATCAGGCCGCTAAATTTGTAGAAACTGCTACAGATGAGATTGGATTAGATTTAGTTAGACGATTTGTTGGTATGGGATTAGATACAAAACAAGATGTATTTACAAAAGATTTAGCATTATCTATGGACTCAATTAGAGGATTATTATACAGACAATTTAATATGGTACACCCTATACAAAAAGTTGTGGATGCTTCTGTTAAGTTGCGTATGAATCCTGCTGGTGTGGTGACTGCTAGAATAGAATATAGTAATATAAGTGATGAGACAAGTAAAACTACAAAACCAATTAATAAAGATATTTCAGACGATTTAAATAATCGTAATCACGGTTTCTTTCAATTTACGGAAGACTTTGATTTTAAAGACGGACCTGAATTTGATAACAATAACATACCACCAGTACCATTAGGTCCTGATGATGACGAAGGTCCAGAGAACGCATAAAAGAATTTGCTTGTGGGAAACCATTATAATGCGATTTGCCACAACAAATAAAAAGGAGGTTTGAACAATTATGTTTAAATTTTTATTTAATAAAGGAGAAGATAGAATGGCTAGAACCAAATTATCTAAAACGCAAAAGGTGTTAAACCTTTTGTCAAAAGGTGAACCAGTATCTTGGAAAACATTAAGGACAAGATTTGACCTTATGTCACCAAGAGCTATGGTTGACAAATTAAGAGAACAAGGACATATGATATACATTAACAAAGGTGTTAAAGGTACTTCATATAGAATTGGAACTCCTACTAGAGCTATTATAGCTGCTGGTATTAAAAAACTTTACGGTACAGATTACTCTTACGCAAATAGAGCATAGTACCTAAAGGTGAGGAAGGCAACATTAGTTTGCTTGTAAGGGCGAAGAAAGCTAGCGTGGACTTCGCCCTACTCTTCCTCAATAACTAATAAGGAAATTTTATGACGGATAGTGATGACAAACAAAGAGGTTTAGACGCTACATTAGAGAACGAAGGTAGTAGAGATTTATCTCCAATGGTTCAGATTTCAATAAAAGAATATGACCAATTAAAAGAGAAGACAAGATATATTACAGATAAAAGTTTAATTGAATACATAGACAAGATAGAGTTTTTTGTAAAAGAATTAAGAAAACATATAGTAAGAACGGATATAAAATAATGACAAAGATAAAAAATACGATTATTAAATACATATTAGGAATTGGTGGTATTGCAGGAGTTTTAATTGCTTTATCATTGATATTAAATTATTTACAAGGAACATTATAATGGCGAAGATGAGAATATTTAAATTCTGGAAAGATGATGGAGAAGTAGAAGAAATAGAATCATCTGGATTTAAAAAGGCAGTTAAATCTTTTCAGAACAAAGTAAAACAAAGTATAGTTTATATGGAGTGGGTTGCTAAGAAAGGTACTGAAATGACCAAATGGCAAAAACTTCCACTAGGACGAAAAGATAAATTAGGTAAATAATGATTATCGTAGATATGCACCAAGTATTGATTAGCAATATTATGGCACAAATTACAATGAAAAGTTGGAAAGGTACTAAAGTAGGTGTTGTTAATAAAGAAATGGTTAGGCATATGTGTTGTAATTCATTAAGAGGTTATGTTAGAAAGTTTGGTAATGAATACGGTAGAGATAATTTAGTACTTGCTTGTGATAGTGCTGACCCTTGGAGACGAGATTACTTTCCTAATTACAAATGGAGTAGAAGACAAGGTAGAGAAGAAAGCAAAAGTGATTGGGACTTAATGTTCAAAATCATTTTAGAAGTTAAAGATGAGATTGCTGATAACTTACCTTACAAAGTAGTTGCAGTAGACAACGCAGAAGCAGATGATATAATTGCTGTGATTGTAGGTCTACAAGAGGAGAAAAAGTACCTTATTATATCGGGTGATAAGGATTTTAAACAATTACAGAAGTTTAAAAATGTGTTTCAGTTTTCTCCTATTCAGAAGATTATGGTTAAAGAAGATAATCCTAGAAGATATTTACACGAACAAATAATCAAAGGTGACCGAAGTGATGGTGTTCCTAACATCTTGTCTGCCGATGATGTATTTGCAACGAAGAAGAAACAAAACCCTATAACGAAGAAGAAATTAGAAGAGTGGGCACAGGTTGATGATATACCTTTGGGTAGTGAGACCAAGAAATATTATAATAGGAATAAGAAATTAATAGACTTTACTATGATACCAAAATCACTAGAAAAATCTATTATAAATAGCTATAAGAATTGTAAAGTACCTAGTAGGTCCAAACTATTACCGTATTTTATGAATTATAAACTGAAATCACTAATTGAAAACATTAATGATTTTTAATATTGCAATATAAGAGGAAATGAAATGGCTGAAAATAAAAGTATATTAAATCCTGCCCTTAAACAAGCGGCAGCTACAGCGTCTTCAATGGTGCTGACATTCCACGAAATCTTTACTAAAGTTAATAACGCCAAAGACAAGCAAAGGAAGATTGAAGTATTAAGACAATACGATAGTCCTGCTATGAGACAAGTGTTAAAAGGTGCGTTTGACCCAAAAATCAAATGGGACTTACCAACAGGTACTCCTCCGTACATTGAGAACGAGGCACCATTAGGTACTGAACACACTTACCTTGACCAAGAAGCAAAAAGGTTATGGCATTTTGTAGTCGGTGCGGATATGAACTTAACTAAAGTGAAAAAAGAAACTCTTTTTATACAAATGCTAGAAGGTTTATCGGCAGACGAAGCGAAGTTGTTGGTAGGCGTTAAGGATAAGAATCTTAACAATATCTATAAAGGATTGACTTCTGCTGTAATAAAAGAAGCATTTAGTTGGAATGATGATTTTGTCAAAATTGAGACATAAAAGTAGTGATTTTTAGGGGGTTTTTACTGATAAAATCCCTTAAAAATAGTCAATTTTTTGCTTGACAAAGGGTCCGAATTTGTGTATAATAAATACTATAAATGATGAGAAAGGTATATTATGATTAAATTGATGATTAAAGTATGTGTTTTTATATGGTTATTTGGAGTAGGGTTACACCTGACTATGCAACACGCAAAAGCAGACGAGTACACTACCGCTACAACAGCACACATAATCACACAAACGGTTAACGGAAACGATATAGACCATAAGAAAGTTTTAACTGCCGAAGTTGAAAGACTTATCCATAGAATGGCAGTTGATATGACTTTTGTTATACAGAAACACTTGCCGAATATTTTAGAAGGCATTGCCGCTGAAATAAGAACGCAAAAAATTGATAAAGTATATAAAGAAAGCCAAACTAACTAGGGAGGTTTATGGAAAATTTTATTTATAGTGTTGCTGACACATTGCAACTTATGTATAGTATCGCACCTAAAGAAATATGGATTATTGTTTTTAGTTGTGTTTTTCTATATCTACATTTGGAATACAAGGATTGGAAAAATAACAGAAACAAATAAGAGAGAGAACTATGCCATCACTAAAACCTAAATCAGTTAGGTATGCTACTCTTAAAAAAAGAGTTAAATCAGAATATAAGCATACAAACAAATATAAAACTACCTATAAAGATATAAAGAAAGTATTTGCCTGGATAAACGAGGCGATATTTGATAATGAATTACAACCTTTCAATGATGTACATTTAAAAGATTTAAGAAATCAAAGATGTTTTGGACAGGTTACACAATGGGAATGGAAAAGAAAAGGTACTAGTGCCTTTCATTTAGAGTTATGTACTCACTATAAAAATAAGAAAGAATTTATTGATACACTTGGCCACGAAATGGTCCATCTGTTTCAAATGACAAGAGGTGATAGTGGTAATCATAACAAGTTGTTTTACTCATATAAAAATAAAATGAGTAGAGCAGGAATTGACATAGTTTAATAGTTGAAAAACATTATGGGAAAAGTGAAACAAAAAATTAATAAAGAAGTCAGTAATGCAGTTGTGTCTGTTAGAAAATGGACAAAGAGAATATTGGGCATAGGACTATTATTTGGTACCATATATCTAGTGGGAACCTTTCATCCAAACAATTACATCTTACACAAATACGAAAAAGAATTTGAAAACAAATACCTAGACAAATTAAAAGAACTAGATTTAAGAGAACCTGCTTTTGAATTTAATAATGATATGCAGTTTGTTAGGGCAGTCCATAAATGTATTGATTATTTAAACTTCACAACACCATCACATAATAGAGTACCATATGAAATGGTTACGGCACAGGCAGTTTTGGAAAGTGCTTGGGGTAATAGTAGATTTGCAGAAAAAGGAAATAACTTATTTGGCATAAGAGTATTTAAAACAACACAACCACATATGCTACCTGAAGGTATGGAGAAGTGGCCTGGTTGGGGAGTAAGAGTATTCGCTACGAAATGCGATAGTGTAAAAGAATATATTAGATTAATGAACGAGCATCCTGCTTATGAGAGATTTAGAAAGTTGAGAATAAAACAACTTTCTTTATATGGCAAAATGGACCCAATTGAGTTGGTAAAAACACTTGATAAATTTTCCACTACACCTGATTATCCAGAACGAGTAATCAGAATTATTAAAAAGATAAGAAAACTAGAGGAACAAATGTAATGAGACCAAATAATTGGGAAGATGAAAGTTATAATAACATTAAGGAAGATAATCGTCCTTATATGGATCCTTTTTTAAAGAAAATGATTGAACAAGCATTTTTGACCTTTGAAAGGATGAGACGAGGAGAACGCAAGATATATTTCACAGGCAATTGGCAAAAAGATGTGATGTCTTGTTTTCCAGGAAGACAATCTAATAAGATATTTAAAAAGATGAGACTATTTTTAGATAACAGAAATTACATATTCACACAAAAGAAATTAGAAAATGTGGAAGGATATGAATATATAGTTATCAGGAGATAAAATGGGTATATTAGCATTTTTAGCGGCATTAAGTATTTCAGGCGTAGCTGCCTTTTATAGTATTTTAGGTTTAGCTGCCATATTCGCTGGTGCAAAAGTACCTATTATAATAATGGGTGCAGTATTAGAAGTTGGTAAGTTAGTTACCGCTTCTTGGTTATATCAGAACTGGAGAAATCCATTACTGCCGAAGTCCATAAAATACTACTTGACAACCTCCGTAGTTGTGTTAGTATTTGTTACCTCAATGGGTATATTTGGTTTCCTATCAAAGGCACATTTAGACCAAGTTAAACCTACCACAACAAATGAAACTAGAATTGTTTTAATTGATAAACAAATATTACAAGAAGAACGAGTAATAGTACGAGCAGAAAAGACTTTAGAAAGATTAGACAAAGCGTTAGATGTTTATATTGCAAAAGAATATGTAAGTAGAGGTCTAAAAGAGAGAAAGAAACAAAAAGAAGAACGAGAAGAACTTAATTTAGCAATCAACAATGCAATGGATAAGATTGATGAGTTGATGTTAAAGAAACAAGAATTTGAATTAGAGACGAAGATGTTAGAGGCAGAAGTAGGACCTCTTAAATACATCGCAGAACTAATATATGGTGATAATGCCAAAGACTACTTTGATGAAGCAGTTAGAGCGGTTATAATAGTATTGATATTTGTATTTGACCCATTGGCAGTATTATTATTAATTGCTGCTAATATATCATTATCAGGTTGGAGTAAATTACGAAGTAAGAAGAAACAATATGATATTAAAAAGTTAGATTTACAGATTAAAAGAGAAAACGAGAAGATTAAAGAAGCAAAGAAACAGATAGGTAATTATAAAGAATTTTTTAAGAAACTAGCTAAAAAGAACTTAACCAATGAAGATTACGAGAAGTTTTTTCTTGCATTAGGAAATAAAGAATTAAGAGATATGGGTCTGGATCCAGATGAGATTCGTATAAAAATGGACCAAATACTTGATTGGAACGCAAGTGAACCAAAAGGTGTTGATAAAACACTAGTAAAGTCTAAAATTGAGTAGTTGACAACAACAAGGAAATGGTGTATAATGAAACTTATGTATACTGATAAAAGAAAAAATGAATTGATTAAGAACGCTGAAACAATGATGAATAAAGCACAATCAAAATGGGCAAAAATGTTTTGGACTGGAGTATGGAAACAATTGTCTATTAAATTTAATAGAGTTAATTAATGAATATATTTTGTTTAGACGAAGACCCGATTAAAGCAGTACAAATGATGTGTGATAAACACATTGTTAAAATGATATTAGAATCTGCTCAACTTATGAGTACTGCTCATAGAGAACTAGATGGAGATAATGCTAATGAGAATTTATATAAATCAACTCATAAAAATCATCCTAGTGCCAAGTGGGTAAGAGAATCATTATGGAATTATGTGTGGTTGTACAGACATTGGGTTGCTATGAACGATGAATATAAATTAAGATATAATAAAACAAAAAATCATATGTCGTTTGATAAACTTAATGATATTTTAAAAAACCCACCTAAAAATATACCTTTAGCTAAAATAGGTACACTACCAACACCTGCTATGCCTGATTATTGTAAGATAGATGGTGATGTAGTTGCTTCATATAGAAAATATTATATAAACGAAAAGAAAGATATTGCTACTTGGAAAATACCTAGTAGAAAACCAAAATGGTTTGAGGTAACACAATGACAGATTTATTTTTAGACGCAGAAGAACAGAAACAAAAAGAAGTTGAAAAAGAGTTAAAGAATACTCATCCAATTGCTCAGGCACACGAAGCAAAAGATATTGCAACAGGAACAAGAATTAAAGTTGGAGATTTATCACAAACTACCAAAGACTTTTTAACAGAAGTAAATAAAGAAAAAGAACAATTAGAAGCGTCTATGCAAGAATCATTTAGACAGCGTGATGAAAGAGTTGCTAGAGAAAAGAAAAGAGATATACAGAAGTTATTAGAAGAAAACAAGATAACAAATTTTAAAACACCAGAACAAGAAATGGCACAAAGATTAGAAGATGATAAGTATAGAGAAGCAAAGAACCTTAAAACAGACTTATCAGGTATACCTTTCCAGATGACGCCAGAAGAAGAAGATAGAAACGCAGGAGTTGAACGAGACGAAAATGGCAATGTTAAGTCAGAAGAAACAAGATAGTATGGATATAGTTGACGGTTTGACATTGGGAATAGGTGGCACAATATTAACCATTTTAGGTTTTGGGATTGCGTTATTTTTAGGAACATACACAAAAGAAAAAAAAGAAAAACAAATAGAAGAAGATAAGGATAATCCAATAGTAAAATTTTGGAACGATTTTAGGAGTAAATAATATGATGATAGAAACACTAGTAAGTAAAACAATTGTTTTATTAAACAACATACAATTAGCACATTGGCAAACACATAGTTATGCTGAACACGAAGCATTAGGAGAATTTCATAAAAAGTTATCTGACCTTAACGATAAATTAGTTGAAGCGTGGCAAGGTAACCAAAATAAAAGAGTACATATTGAAAGTGGACAACATACTTTACAAAATTATAAAAGTAAAGAACATACCACTTCAGAAATAGTACAATATCAACAGGATGTTTCACAAGCAACATATAACATAACACAACAAAATGATTTGAATCAATTTGAAGATATAATTTCTGTGTTAGAAGATATGGCAGAAACTACTTCTCAAACATTATATCACTTGTCATTAAGGTAAAAACACAATGCCGACATATTCGTTTATAAACACCAAAACTAAAGAAGAATTTACAGATTTTATGAGTATGTCTGAAAAAGACAAGTATTTGAAGAAGAATAAACACATTAAGCAGATATTGAAAGCAATAAATATAGTAAGTGGAACAGGAAGTACAAATATTAGAACTGATGGCGGATGGAAAGAAGTACAATCAAAAATCGCAGAAAGAAATCCTGGTACACCTTTCGCCGAGAGACACGGTAGAGCGTCAACTAAAGATATTAAAACAAGACAAGTATTAAAGAAACACGGAATACTACCGAAGTAATATGATATACAGAATAATTTTTTTATGCGTTATTGGAACAATTGTTAGTAATTGTAGTGCTGGGTTTAATAACCTATTCACCGTTGGTGGCATAAGTACAGCAGTTGTTAATAAAAACGCATATAGTATTGGTTATAATGCTGTGGACTTGGGTGTACAGATACAATCTGGTAAACCTATAAGGGTCCATATCATAGACAATATTAAGGAGGAAGACAAGTAATGGCAAAAAACGATATGCCTGATTATATGAGAGGTTTTGACCTTAATGATGATTGGGGTTTTACTCCAGTCACCAATAAACCTGTTGAAGAAAAACCAGGTGTTGATGAAAAACAACTAGATTCAAAGTTTGAAGGTACTAACATAGAGTTAGCGAAAGTTAAATCAGATGTTGGTTCTATTAAAACTATGATGAACGAGATAATGCAAATAGTTGCTGAAAAGGATACTATTACTAAAGAGATAACTACAGAAGAAACAAAAGAAAGATTTAAAGAAATTGAAAAGATTATATTACCTTTCTTATACAATCTTTCCAAATCAGAAGAGCCATATATACATTGGCCAAATAGAGGACCTATAATCAAAGCACAAATTGATAAGATATTAAAACTAACAAGGGGGTAATTTATGTCGCTTAAAGCGAAACATAAGGAACTGAAAAAGGAAGTATTAATAGCTGAAGATGTAAGACAACAAAGACGAGGATATAATTCGTGGTTAAGATTAAGAGAACTTAAAAAAATGAAACTAAAAGCGAAGGATAAATTAAATGAAATTAAGCAAAAACTTTAGTTTAAAGGAGTTAACCACTTCTCAAACGGCTGAAAGGAAAGGGATTAATAATAATCCCAATGATGACCAAATTACAGCATTGCAGAAATTAAGTGAAAATATTTTGCAACCTGTAAGGGACCATTATGCAAGTCCAGTCACCGTATCAAGTGGGTTCCGCTCCGAGGAACTTTGCGTAGCCATAGGAAGCTCCGTAAATTCACAGCACGCCAAAGGCCAAGCCGCCGATTTTGAAATTTTTGGTGTGCCGAATGCGGAATTGGCAAAATGGATTATGGAAAATTTAGACTATGACCAATTGATATTGGAATACCATAAACCAGACGAACCAAATTCTGGATGGATTCATTGCTCTTACAAGAGTCCAACAGATAATAGAAAGAGTACATTAAGAGCATTTAGAGACGATAAAGGTAAAACTCAATATGTTGAGTATAACCCTAATTGAACGCTCGGTATCGTAAGTAAAGACGAGGTTAATGATATGCTTATGAATAACAGGTCAAGCTAGGTGCTTGACATTGTGCTCGTGTGATGATATAATGATTGAAATAAAGGAGTAATATAATGGCTAAAGAATTTAAATTTGTTGATGTGAATAAATCACTTCTGCCAACTACTAAAGGTCGGAACCAAGATGGTTTCAGATTTTACGAGATAGATGGCAAGAACTATCCATCAGTAACCTCAATCCTAAATATTAGAAAATCAGATGGTCTAAAGGCCTGGAGAGCTAATATTGGAGAAGATGTAGCGAACTTTGAAATGAGACGAGCTGCTAAAAGAGGTAAATCTACTCACACATTAGTTGAGAACTATTTAAAAGGCGAAACGCCTGGTGAGACTTCTGTATTACCATTAGGTCTGTTTAGACTTATGAAACCCTACCTAGACAATATTGAGAATATACATTTGATTGAAGCGATAATGTATAGTACTAAATTGACGCTAGCAGGTCAAACTGATTGTATTGCTGACTATAGAGGTAAACTATCAGTAATAGATTTCAAAACAGCAAACAAAGAAAAGATTGAAGATTGGGTTGATAACTATTTTCTTCAATGTACTGCCTATGCAGTTATGTATGAGGAGCTATTCGGTAAACCGATAGAGCAAATAGTTGTCCTTATCGCTGGGGAAGATGGTTCAATGCAAGAGTGGATAAAAAATCCTAAAGATTATTACGAGGAATTAGACAAATCTATAAAAAGTTTTTATAAATATTACGAAGGCGTTATGGCCTTGCGTAAGTAAAATAAAACAATAGAGCAGAAGTCAAATAATTATTAGTTAACGAAGTGAGTTGTTTCTGTCTAATTAAGGAAAGATTAGATGAACATATTTCACAATCCCATAGAGAAATGGATTATAGTTGTGTTAGTATCAATTATGGTACTATTAGGATTTAAGTCAGTAAAAGCTGACCACAACGAAAGTATATTTTTTCAAACTACAGCACCGATATTATGTGCCTCTTATGACGATATGACAAAGTGGCTAGAACATAATGACTTTGAAATAGTAAGTGTTGGAATTGGAAGAAAAGGTGGGGTAGCAGATGGAGAACCTGTATATATGATACAAGGTTATAAGAAAAAGGACAAAGATGTCTTTGTTTCTAGTGTAGAAACTCCAGATGGAGTGGATAAGTGTTTAATGTATAACTTATTTGACTATAAAAGAGTAGAAGAACTTGAAAAAGGATTTAAATAAAGGAAATATGAAAACAATTGGATTGTTTTTGATTGCATTATTTTTTGTTAGTGCCTGTAGCATAAAAACTCCTAGTGTTAAACTTGGAAAGAAATGTATGATTAAAGGTGATGAAGTGGTATATTCATATGTATGGATACACGATAAAAATTTACCATTACAAGCTAACAAAGAAACTTGCAAACAAATTGAAAAGAATTAGTCGTTGAAAGTGTTGTAATAACTGGAGAAGACTTGGGTGCAATTCCCAACACCTCCACCACTCACTTTAAACATATACCATTGGTGTATGCTTATGGGGGGTGATACAGGTTCGATTCACAGATTAAAGAACATTGGAGATTAATAGTTGGAGAACTTAAAACTCATTTTTAACTGGCAATAATACATTTGCCCTTGCTGCCTAGTTAATAGGCAACGGAGTTTGGTGGACACTTGGCAACAGAAGTCCACCTTTAAACACAAATAGGACAACACTAAAATGTTAAAAGAAACTTTTTTTATGATAATCGCTATTCTAATTGCGTCTGGAGAACCAGATGAAATTAGACATCATCCAGGATATAAGTTTGAAACACTTAAAGAATGTACAGATTTCGTTACCTTAAATTATCCTTCATTATATACTGGATTGTTAATGACACTAGCACAGGAAGGTTCTAATAAGATGATAAATTCTATTGCGTGTGGTGAATATGATATAGACCCTACCCAAATAAAGGCAGCTAAATTAAATAGATAGGTGCTTGACTTTCCGTAGGAATGTGATATAGTAGTACTATGAACTCAAAACAATTTAGTTTAGAAATAGAAACTTACAAAAAAGAACACAAAGGTATCTCTTATATGGAGGCCATTGTTGGATATTGTGAGGAAAGAAAGATTGATACTGCTACCGTTGGACCTTTAATAAACAAAGCATTAAAAGAAAAGGTAGCGTTGGAGTGTCAGAAACTTAATTTATTACCAAAGACTAGTGGAGTATTGCCTTTATGATAGAGGTAGCTTTTGTAAATAAAATGGGCAATGATATGTCAGTAGTAAATGCTGCTAGAGTGTCCTTTGCAAAAGTTAAAAAAGGCAAATTAGACGCCAAAGATGACAAGTTAATTAAGTACTTGGCATATTGGGGTCATTGGTCACCTTTTGCTCACGCTACAATGTCATTTAGAATTAAAGCACCTATATTTGTTGCAAGACAATTAGTTAAACATCAAGTAGGTTTAGCTTGGAACGAAGTGAGTAGAAGATACATAGATGATAAACCAGAATTTTATATGACAGACGAGTGGAGAAGTAGACCAGATAAATCTATTAAACAAGGTTCAGGTGATAAGATTATAAAATATGATATTAACCACGCTGTTAATGTTGCATTAGAAACTTATAATGATATGTTAGAAGAAGGTATTGCTCCTGAAATGGCTCGTATGATACTCCCACAAAATACTATGACCGAATGGATATGGTCTGGTAGTGTATATGCTTTTAGTAGAGTATGTAATTTAAGAATTAAACCAAACGCACAAAAAGAAACAGGAAGAGTAGCGGAACAAATAGTTAAACATATGCAAGAGCATTTTCCTATTTGTACTAAATATTTGATAGAACGACCAGAGTTAGTATAATATGTATGGCGGATTTGAAGTTTTTAAAATATGGTTGGCAGTAAAACTACATTTTACTACCAAGACTTACGATTACTTTCAATACGGAGGTAAAGTTAATTGCAAACTGGAGACATTTACAAAACGAAATGATAGATACTTCTTTCATAAACTCTCTAAAAAATATGACGCTGACCAAGCACTTGATTTCTTTGTTGCGAACTTCTTGGTTAGTGATAAAGCGTGGATTGGAAATCTTGCCAAGCAAGATGGTACCGATAACTATGTTTCTCATAGAGCTTATAAAGATAGTTTTAGTTATAATTTTAGGAGTGAGTGTAGGATTATTAGGGATACTTTGGATAATAACAACATTAAGTTTGATGATTTGTTTCTGGTTGATAGAGGCCAACATCCACCATTTTTCAAACTTCTCTCATCTAAAAGAATTAGCTATCAGACTTTTTGCGTATTTGAAAACTTCCTTGATTTCATTAAAAAATGGGATAAAGAGATTGTGGAAGGCGTAGTTTGGCCAGTTTTTAGTAAAAGAATAAAGAAATATCTGCCATTTATACGATATAATAGAACGCAGATGAAACTGATAATTAAAGAAGAATTAACATAGCACGGACTATTGACAAAGGTTGTAGAATGTGTTATATTGTTAATAATAGTATAAAAGTATTATAAATACTATTATTGAAATACGATTTATATTATGATACTTAAATACGAAAATACAAATACGAAATACATACAAAGGAGAAAATTATGGATTTTGAAACATTAAAAGATAGTCAAAAGAACTTTGACAAACTTTCAAAACAAATAGAAGCAAACCTCAATCCTGAGGACGCTTCCAAGACAAAAAACAAATACCAAGACGATAGATTGTGGAAACCAGAACTAGATAAGACTGGAAATGGTTATGCAGTTATTCGTTTCCTACCTGCTAGTAAAACAGAAGAAATGCCGTGGGCAAGAGTTTGGTCTCACGCTTTCCAAGGACCAGGTGGATGGTATATTGAGAACTCTTTAACAACATTGGGTCAGAAGGATCCTGTTAGTGAAGAAAATACAAGACTATGGAACACAGGTGTTGATAGTGATAAAGAAATTGCTCGTAAGAGAAAAAGAAAATTATCATACTACTCAAACATCTATGTTGTATCAGACGCCAAACATCCAGAGAACGAAGGTAAAGTCTTCTTATTTAAATTCGGTAAAAAGATATTTAATAAGATTACAGAAGCAATGTCGCCAGCGTTTGAAGATGAAAAACCAATTAACCCATTTGACTTTTGGTCAGGTGCTAACTTCAAATTGAAGATTAGAAAAGTTGATGGTTTTTGGAACTATGATAAATCTGAATTTGAGGCACCTTCTCCAGTCAATAGTGATGACGAAAAAATCAAAGAGATTTGGAGTAAGCAATATCCTCTTAAACCATTCCTTGAAACTAGCAACTTTAAATCATATGACGATTTAAAAGAGAAATTAAATCGTGTGATTGCTGGTTCAAAGAATACCGAGACTGCTAGTGAGATAGACCTCCCACCTTCTACTGGCACAGCAGCTAAAACTGCTTCGGTACAAAGTAATGAGGCGTCTAAAGGCGTTGGTGATGAGGATGATACCTTATCATATTTTTCAAAACTCGCTGAAGACGAATAATCTCTCTCTTTCCTACATTACTTTTAAAGCAAAGGGGTCCTTTCTGGACCCCTTTGTCATTTCTAATATAAATATAGCATTATGGCAATATCAATACTAGACCCATTAGTACAGAAACAAGGAGACACCAGAAAGTCTGGTGCCTGGTACAGACAAGCAGTTGCTTCAATAGCTGATAAGGCAAGAGCAGGTGTTTTAATGAGAAAAGGTCAGTTATTGGGTAGACCATCGGGCGGAAGATTAAATCTATTCTTTTATGACCCAAAATTTAAAAAGACTTTACCGTATTACGACACTTTTCCATTAGTATTACCTTTAGACACAATTAAAGGTGGTTTTGTTGGTATGAACTTTCACTACTTGCCACCTGCTATGAGATTTACTTTATTATCTCGTTTAGACCGATTTTTGGTAGGAGACAAGTTAGGAAGAACTTCCAAGTATCAAATATCATACAATTCTGTTAAAAATATTCCAATGGTTAAACCAACACTACATAAATATCTTTATAGTCATATCAGAAGTCAATTTTTGAGAATAGACGCAACGGAAGCGGCATTGGCAGTCTACTTGCCAGTACAGCAATTTAAGAAACAACCAGCCACAACGGTTTGGAGTAGAAGCAGAAGAGGAATTTAATATTTGATAAGCAATGGCAAGAAGAACACTTTGGAGAGTGTTGATAGTAAGATTGAGAATGTGGTACGCTGATGTTAGAGGTCACCACGGACATAAATGGAATTATGAACCATCCGACAATTATATGGGTATGCGAAATAGACGCAATAAAAACGACAACGACTAGGTAAGTAAAATGGCAATTTTAAGAGGCGGTAAAAGAATAATGGGTATGGATATCCGATTGGGTATTCCAAGAGACCGTTCAATGGATAACATTAATAGGGATCCTAGATTTAAACAAAGAGCAGGTGCCAACCCAGCAACAACAATAGGTAGATACCAATCCTATGTAAATGAAGCAGAAGGTTTTGCTCGTAAGGCAAGATTTTATGTTGTATTTGAATTACCAAGAGCTAATTTTGAAGAAGATGAATCTTCTTCTGGTATGATTAACCAAGCTAAACTATCAAAATTTTCAAAAGAAGCAAATCTACAAAAAAGAGTACAGGCATTTTGTTCGCAAGTAAGTATGCCTGAAAGAACTATGAAGACGATTGCAGTTAAACATAACGGACCTGCTAGACACATAGTTAACGATTATGAAATGGCAGATGTAGATATGACATTTTATACAGACAAGTATTTGAGAGAAAGAATATTTTTTGAAATGTGGCAAAAGACTGCCTTTTCAAATATGACACACAATTATTCTTATTATGATGAGTATGTTGCACCAATTAATATATTGCAATTAGGTGCTGATCCAGGTGCTCAGGAGAGAGACGGAGCAACATATGGAGTTAGATTATGGGAAGCGTATCCAGTTAAAGTAGGAGCAGTAGAATATGCTTCAGAAACTAACGCTGCTCAAACATTTACGGTATCTTTTAAATATAGATACTGGTTAAATTTTGCAATAGACCAACAAAACAAATTTCATATTGGCCAATCACAATTTGGTATGCCAATAGTGAAAGAAGGTAAATCTGGATTTTTATCTAAATTACCACCTGAATTGAGGAGAGCAGGTGAACAGGTATTACAGAATTTGAAACGAAGTTTCCCTATTGGGAAAATAACAGGTGGAAGAGTTATGCCACCATTCAAGTTTGGACCACTAAATATATAATATATAATAATTATTAAGGAGTATGAAACATAATGGCTTTACCAAAGATTGATGTCCCAACATACGAGTTGACATTACCATCGGAAGACAAAGTTGTACAATATAGACCGTTCTTGGTCAAAGAAGAAAAACTATTAATGATTGCTATGGAATCTGGAGAAGACAAACAGGTTCAACAGGCAGTTTTAGATTTAGTTAATTCTTGTACTTTCGGAAAACTTAAACCAGCAAGTATGCCAATATTTGACATAGAATATTTGTTTTTAAATATTCGTGCCAAGTCAATTGGTGAGATTGCTAAGTTTAGAGTTTTTTGTCCTGAAGATAAGGTAACATTAATTCCTGTTGAGATAGACTTAACTAAAGTTGAAGTACAAGTAGACGACAACCATACAAACAATGTGTTATTAGACGAACAAAGACAACTAGGTCTTGTTTTGAATTATCCAACTATGAGCTCCGTTCCTATGGGCGTAGGTGATAAGTTTAGTACAGAACAAATATTTAAAACAATTATTTCCTGTATTGACTACATCTATGAAGGTGAACAGATCCATAAGGCAAAGGATAGCTCCAAAGCAGAACTAGAAGAGTTTTTTAATAGTCTTAATACTGACCAATTTGCAAAAATCAGAAAGTTTTTTGATGAAATGCCTAAATTGCGACACGAAGTAGAGGTTGAGAATCCCAAAACTAAAGTAAAATCAACGGTTACCTTTAGTGGCTTAGCGGATTTTTTCGTATCTGCCTCTCCCACAGCGACCTAGAGGCGTACTATGAAACTAACTTTGCACTTGTCCAACATCATAAATATAGTTTAAGTGAACTAGAATCTATGCTTCCGTGGGAACGGGATGTATATGTGGGTTTATTGGTTAAATACCTGAAAGAAGAAAAGGAAAAGGCACGAAGGGATAACCTTCAAAGAGGCCAGACTAAAATATAATTAAGGAAGATTATGGCAAAGGACAGAATAGATATATCAAGTGAATCAGCGGTAAGTATGCCGATGAAGAATTTGCTCGCTATCATTTCCGCTGTGGCGGTTGGAGTGTGGGCATACTTCGGAGTGATTGAGCGCTTGAACAAGCTAGAGACAAATACAACACTATTAGAAAAAGACTTAACACAAGCAGAAGAAACATTAGCAATTGACATAGAGAAGAATAACGAATTTAGAATCAAATGGCCAAGAGGCGATATGGGTTCTTTACCTGCCGATTCCGAGCAATTTATGCTCATAGAATTTTTAAGTGGCCAGGTGGAGTCCATCCAAAAAGATTTACAAAATATGATGAACAATGCAGTTAACATTGAAAGGTTGCAAAAAGATATGGACAAGGTTCTTGCTGATGTTGAGGAATTAAAAGACAAAATTAGAAGTGTTAAGAACGGATATAAAACAGGAGAATAAGATATGGATGCTGCTACACTAGTTACCATTATTACAATGTTTATAGTTACCGACACTTCAAGCGAATTCGTCAAGTATGACGGATTAGGTGCTTGCTTGAAGGATAAAAGAGCAATTGAAAAATTAAAAGATGGTCGTAGAGTAATCTGTGGTCCATCAATGGCCGAAGTGGATGCTGAAGGTAACATTATTGCTATTAAAAATAAAATGCCTGACCAATCTGGTAGTTTGAAACTAGGTGGTACGGCGAAATCTCTAACTGAAAAGAAAAAAGAGAAAAAAGTTAAAGTATTAACAAAATAGGTAAATTATGAAAATAGATTTTAAAAAGAATATTCAAAATATCATTGGCGTGGTATTATTGGCCGCTGTATTATTATCAGTTGCTTTTACTAGTAATAGTAATAAAGGTAAAAAAGTTGAAGTACTTAAAGAAATAGGATTACTACAAGAAGTTAGAGAACGAGGTTTTGTAAGATGTGGAGTTAATGCAAATTTACCTGGTTTTTCTGCTCAGGATGAAAACGGAAATTGGTCTGGTTTAGATGTTGATTTCTGTAAGGCAGTTGCCGCTGCTATATTTGGTGATTCAAATAAAGTAGAATATGTAGGATTAAATGCTGCTCAAAGATTTCCAACATTAGCGTCAGGTAATATTGATTTACTTGCAAGAAACACGACTTGGACAATTAGCCGTGATGTTAACTTAATGTTTGAATTTGCAGGCGTTAACTATTACGATGGACAAGGGTTTTTAATACCAACAGAACTAGGCATTGAAAGTGCTAAAGAACTAGATGGTGCCTTTGTTTGTATTACAAAAGAAACTACATCTGAACTGAACTTAAACGATTATTTTGCAGAAAACAATATGACATATAAACCAATATATGTTGAAGGTAATAAAGAAGCAAAAGCAAAATTGTTTGGTGGCGAGTGTGATGTATTCACAACAGACGCTTCTGGTCTTGCGTCAGCAAGGTCTGGTGCAGAAGACCCTAGTAAATGGGTTGTTTTACCAGAAATTATATCAAAAGAACCATTAGGTCCACTTGTAAGACAAGGCGACCAAGAATGGGAAGATGTAGTTAGATGGACACATTTCATTATGGTAAATGCTGAAGAAGCAGGTATCACTAGTCAAAATGTGGATATGATGTTAACTGCCAAATCAAAAGAAGTTAAAAGAATATTGGGCGTAGAAGGTTATGTAGGTCCAATGTTAGGACTTGGTATGAAATTTGGTTATAATATTATTAAACAAGTTGGTAACTATGGAGAATCATACGAGAGAAATGTAGGACCAAATACTCCTCTTGCATTAGAAAGAGGACTAAACAAACTATGGAAGGATGGTGGTGTTATGTATGTACCACCTATCAGATAATATGTTTAAAAAACTAATAAAGAAAATAGGATTTAAGAATGGTGATACAAAAGACTTGTTAAAGATTGTAGCAGGTATATTTGTGGCCGCTATATTAATTGGACTATTTTTAAATAATAAAGCACAGGCAAATTGTACTGGTTGCGGAGACGATGGACACCAACAATGTCCTATTGAAGGTGCTGAACACACACACGAACCCGAAGTAGTATTTGCTGTATGTGTATTTTCAGACGGAACATTAATTGACCATAAAGGTGCAGATAATATGTCCGATTGTTTGAAGACCAAAAGACAGGTTGAAAAACTTTGGAGAGATAGAGCAGAAGGTACAGATAGCGTAGAGATTAATGGTATCACATATCAAATACACGGTGATTCATTAAATTTTATGTGTGATTTAGTTGACGCCGAAGTACATCATTATGAAGATGGTACTTGGGAAATAGTTAAAATATTAGGTAAACACAAAAAAGAGGAATAACAATATGTGGAATATAAAGAACTTATTTACAGGTGGTTGGACTAATTTTAAATACGGTGTAAAACAAGTATGGCATTTCATTGAGGTAGAGATACCTGAATTAATGTCAAATTGGAGATTAGTACCACGACTTTTAATGATTGCCTATGGTTGGGCATTTTTAGATGTTATAAATTGGTTTATGGCACTAGAGAATCCTAACAACGCACAGGCAGGTTTAGTTTCAGTAGTAGTTGGTGCTGGTGCTGGTTGGTTTGCAATATATGTGAACGGAAAAGCAACAAAAATCAAAAATAAAGACTAAATATTACTATACACTAAAGAGAGACAATTCAAATGGCCGCAACAACTTTAACAGAAGCATCCGAAGCAGAAATATTAAAAATATTTAAGGTTGTTGCGAAGAAATCAATCACATCCGTTGAAGGTATGGTCCAAGCGACCAAACCAAAATTAAACGCTTTAATCGCAGAAACAATAGACGCATTTAGAGACTCACCTAGAAATGTTGAGAAAACGATGGATACACTTATCCTTCGTATGAAAGAACTAGGAATGAGTGTTGATGACTTGTCTGGAGATATGAAAAAACTGCCTAAAGGTTTTGAAAGTCTCCAAAATGCTTTAAGAGCAAAAGAACAAAACAGAATTCTAGTAGAGAAACAAGTAGAAGATTTAAGAAGTAAAGGTATTGCCGCTGAAATAGTTAATAATAAAGTTAAAATCATCACTCAAAAAGAAATGAAAACGAGAGAAGAGAGGTGGGCAAAAACACAGGAAATTATTAACAATAGACATACAGAAGTTTTAAAAGCAACAAAAGAATTAGAATCAATTACAAACAAAACAGATAGAGCTAAAAAAGAAGAATTTATTATTAAAGAAAGAGAGAAAATAGTTGAAGCCGAAACAAAATTAGCAAATAAAAAAGAACAAGCCAAAGGTAAAACTGCTGAAGAAGTAGGAGTTATGGGTCAAGGAGATATGATTGATTCTCAAGGTATTCTTTCTCCACTTGCCGACCAATTTATGGCAATTAAAGATAGTATTACAGGTCCATTTTTAGAAATGGCAGAATTAGGTAAGAGAATAGGTGTATCATTTAAGAACTTTGGTAAGGCAATGCTTACACCAATTAAATCATTAAAACTTTTTGGTGCTAATTTGATGTTGTCAATAGTACCATTAATGTTAAAAACATTGGCATTTCTTGCTGTTGTCGCAATAATAACTGCTATAATATTTAAATTTGCTGATATTAAAGATAAACTTACTGAATGGTGGGATCAAATGTCTCAAACATTAGCAAATTGGTGGCAAAGTATGAAAGAATTAGGAACTAGATTGATGGAATGGGTTACAAATATACCTAAAATGTTAGGTGAGGCAGTTGGTAATGCAGTAGATTGGATGGCTGGTATAAAAGATAAAATATTAAATGGAATAAAAGGTGCTATTGAATCTGCTACAGATTTTATTGTAGATGGTTTTTATTCAATAATCAATGCACCAATAAAATTATTAAACAAAATACCTGGTATTAATATACCACTTCTTGGAGGCGAAGGTGCCGCTGCCGCTGAAGCAAGTAGTGTAACCGCTGACCAAATAGTTGCAGAACCAAGTAAAGTACAAATGGACAAAGACGAAAGTAAATGGTATAAACCTTGGACTTGGAATAAAGACGATGACGAAATAGCAGAAGTGATGAAGACAGAAGCAGTTGCTCCTGTTGGTGCAGGAAATAATGTTATTGTACAAGACAATAAGACAATTAGTAATACTCAATCAAATGCTGAAACATCTATGGTTGCTAAGGCAGATAAGAATCCTGAACCATCTAGTTTTTGGGATAAAATATCATTTTGGAACTAATACTATTAACATTGGCAATCTTCATATTGGTTATGCACAATAATCCAGAACTATTTTCTAGGATTACAAGAGCATTGAGAATAAGAACTGCTTATCTAAAACCTGAAGTGAGTATTGCTGAACTGATTATAATTGGATTACTTGCTTGGCAATTAGTTAAACTTACCTAAATCATCTTCCGTAAATATTTTAAAGTGCCAACCTTGCATATCACAATAACGCCTAGCAGCACCCCATTTACATTTATTCTTAATATACGCTAAACTTTCATTAATATATGCTCGTGTTTTTCTTTTACGAGGTCTAGGTTTAATTGTAAATGCTTTGGGTTTAATTTCTATAATTGTCTTTGCTTTCTTGGTGACAACAAAGAAGTCAGGAAAGTAATTTGATATTTTTTTAGTGATAGGATTACGATAACGAATAGCAATCTCCTCACTACCCCAATGAAGAATGGCGTCATTACGGTCACAATAGACCATAAATCTTCTCTCCCAATTTGAACGATATACTATTCTATCTGGATTTCCTATGTATTTGTCTTTGTTTATAGGTAAATATCTTCCTTTATAACTTGCTGTAGCCATTAACATATCCTCTATTTCTTGTATAAATATTAAAACAACTCATAAGGATATTTATATATGGCGTGGACAAAGAAAATCAGTAGTGTTATTAAAGGAAGAATCAATAGTGGTGCTTCTAGTGCTAAGGGGTTTATTGATAATATGGCTGGTAACCTAACAGGCGAAATAGATAAGTTTACTAGTGCTTTTTCTGGTGTTGCAGATATTAATGCTGCCAAGGCAAAAGCTAAAAATATAATCAATTCATCTCCGTTAGAAATAGGTTCTGGTGGTGCAGTACAAAAATCTATGGCAGAAAGCGGTAAATACAATTACGGCACAATATATTATCCAGAAGAAACATCTAATTTAGATGAAGGACACTATGTAATAATAGATGTAGTGGCACACGATAAGTCAAGTTTTAACAAGGCAATGAATCGTGTGATTGAGCTACCAGATGGAAAAACTGGAACAACTTTACCTGGACAAGCTACTACTACAAACGATTTAGCAGAAAAAAGTGGTATGATAAAAGACGCTGAGTCTGCTAGACAATCACATTTAAGAACAATGTCATCTGGTATTGGTCAAGGTGGCAGTCATACACATACAAGAATAACAGATAGTATTTGTTTATATACTCCTGCTGAGGCAGTAAAATTTAAGTATGGTGCTTCATATGAAAATTTAGCAACAGGTCTTGCAGGTCTATTTGCTTCTTCAATGGAAAGAGGAAAGAGTATGTCTATAAAGGAAGCTATATTGCAAGGTGGTGGAGCTGCTTTAGAGAGAGTATTAGGTGAAGCGATTACTGGAATTGCAAGTGCTTTACCTGGTGTTGGAGATGTTAGAGGTGCAATAGACAAATCAATGGGAAGAGCATTAAACCCATTTAACGAACAAGTTTTTAGAAGTGTACCATTTAGAGAATTTGCATTTCCATTTGTATTTGCGCCAAAGAATAGAAAAGAAATGGAAAATGTACAGAAGATTATCAAGTTATTGAAATTTCATATGTTACCAGAATTTAGTAATAAAACATATAGCGCTTTCTTATCGCCATCTGAATTTCAAATAACTTATATGTACCGAAGTAAAATGAACTCATATATTCCTCTAATATCTAGGTGTGTATTGACATCAATGGAAGTAGATTATGCTAACGAAGGAGCATTCCACACATTTAGAGAAGATGATAAAGGAGCGGCACCTGTAATAACATCGGTGACTTGTAATTTTGCCGAAACAGAAATTATGACTAAAGAAACAATAGCACAAGGATATTAACAACTATGTATTTTTCAAGTTTTCCATTATTACTTTATGATATGAAAGGTGACCAGAAAGCAAAACTGGTTACTAACATTATCAAAAGAGTGAAAGTTAGAGAAAAGATATTGGACGCTTCTAGTTTGTATCAAAAGTATTTTGTACAACAAGGAGAAAGACCTGAAGATGTTGCAGATAGACACTTTGGAAAGTCTGAATATCATTGGATTATATTGTTGACAAATAATATAACAGACGCATATTACGGATGGCCTATGGGATATGCTGAGTTTGAAACTTTTATTAAAGACAAATATACAAATCCTGAAGCGATACATCATTACGAGAAACCTCAATCTTCAGGTAGTACTGAAACAATGATTGAGTGTATATCTTCTGATTCAGGTGCAGTATCCATATCAAATAGAGAGTATGAACAAAGACTACAAAATGATATGTCCGAGATTAAATTATTAGACCCAGGTTTTTTACCAACCTTCTTGGACGAGTTTGACAAATTAATGAGTGAGTAATAAATGTATAGCCAATTAAATTCAACAGACTTAAAGAAAGCTGGTGACTATGTACTATCACAAATTGCTGTAGTAAGCAAGGAGAGTTTTGATGGTTCATCAACGCCAAAGAAAATTGATATAACAAGTCTGGTTGTTGAAATTAACATTTACGAAGACATTGACGAAAAGAATTTATCAGGACAAATAGTTATATCAGACTCAACAGGATTACCTAATAATATGCCTTTAACAGGCAACGAACTAATCCAGTTTAAGTTAGGTACTCCTGGGTCTGAAAGATTTTATGACTTTGAAAAGAACCCAATGGTCATATATAAAATAGGTCAAAGACAAGTCCACAATCCTAGGTCTCAAATCTATGTACTATATTTCTGTAGTATAGAACAACTAACAAATCAAACCGTAAAAGTCCAAAGAAGTTTTGAAGGTTCAGTAGATAATATGTTAGGCAAAGTATGTCAAGGTGAACTAGGAACAGGTAAAGATATATTCATTGAGAAGACAAGAGGAAATAGAAAATATGTTATACCAAGATGGAAACCATATAGAACAATTGATTTTCTATGCAACAATGCTCAATCAGTACAATTTCAAAGTACAGGATATAAGTTTTACGAAACATCGCAAGGATTTCATTGCAGGTCGTTAGAGAGTATGATGGCAGTAGGAGTAGACGCTGCTAGACCCGCTAATGGTGCATTTAAACAACAGATGATAGGTGTGGATGGTTTAAATGTAGTAAAACAAATGCAGACTATATCCTCATATGAAATACTAGAAAATTTTAATACTATGAAACTATTAGCAACTGGCGCCTTGGCGAGTAGAGTATTAAAGACAGATTTATTTAACAAAACATTTAAGAGTACAGATTTTGATTATGTAAAGAACTATGAGAAGGCACATCACCTAGAACACAACAATGGTGCTAGAGAGCATATGAAGAAAGTCGTGCCTGAATATCCATTTAGAGACGGCAAGATGTTATCTGAATTCCCAGATGGTACATTTTATCACTCATCGGACAATAGTAATACATACGAAGACGCAAATGGAAATGTCTATCAACACATAGACGATGGAGATAAAATATCAAAAAGAATAAGTCAGGCCGCTTGTTTAGATAGTTTTAAAATGAGAATAAATGTGCCAGGTTATACAGGATTATCAGTAGGCGAACTTATTACAATAGAATTACCTAGATATGAAGCAGTATCAGAAGGAGACAAGGACCGAGACACTATATTATCAGGCAGATACCTAGTATCAAAAATAGTACATATGGTCAAACCTGGTAATTCTTATCACTCAATGAGTGTTGAGTGTGTGAAAGATAGTGTGATGGTTCCATACTACTCATCAACAATAGAAACCGAACCAAAACAAGTAGATAAAAAAGGAGATGTTTATTACCAAGAGAGTATAGACGATGGAATCTTCCATACTATATCGTAGTTTATTCATATTTGCAACATATGAGAGAATGCTTAGAGAAGAGAAGAGTCCGCCCGCTAAAGTGCCTAAAATCGCATTAAACACTATAATATAGGGTCTTTCAGCATACTCTCCACTATATTCTGACACGAAAACAGAACAATATGAGAACATTTTGAACTAGAGAACTTAATAATATGACTATGAAACAATTAAACAACGCTTTACGCAACACATTTGAAACCATACGCAACTCCCGAGAGGATGCTTTGTATAAAATATCCTTACAGACATTTTTCAAAGGCCAGGCGCAGACATTCGGTCTAAAAGATGAAGTCGGCGTACTAGAGAAGATTGGGTACGCAGAAGCAATTGTCTTACACACTATCAAAGATATGGCGATAAATCGCCATTTGCGTAGGTTTGGAATAAATAGTAATAAATGATGTATCACGCAGTACAATTAAATAACGCAGTATAGGAATAAAAATGGCCAAGTTTATACATTTTACAGGAATAGTAGAAGACAGACAAGACCCACACAAAGCAGGCCGTGTGCGTGTTCGTTGTTTAGGTTTTCATTCTGAAAATAAAACAGCATTACCCACAGCCGACCTGCCGTGGGCACAGCCATTGTTGCCAACGACTGCTAGCGGTATCTCTGGACTAGGTACCTCTCCTACCTTTTTGGTCAATGGTACTTGGGTTTTTGGATTCTTCCGAGATGGGGAGACAATGCAACAACCAGTCGTGTTAGGCACATTACCTGGTAAACCTACCGAGTACTCTAGCCGATGGTATGACAAGGCCTTCTATGATGGCCAAGGTATATACCCGAAATATATTGGAGAGTCTGATATGAATAGGTTGGCCACCAATGAGATTGGTTGGAAGGATGGCCTGCCGTATGCGAAGAATCCTCATTTGTCTTTGGTGATTAGAGACGCAGTAAGTATTAGCAATGTGGCGACTGCCGACTTTGTTGGTAGTCCTGAAACAACGGCCGCTGATGATTCTGAAATAAAACAATCGGACACCACAACATTTAGTCAGCCAAGTAATAATGCAATTTCAACCTACCCTTACAATAAGGTATATGAAACTGAAAGTGGCCATATACAAGAGTTTGACGATACACCGACAAGAGAAAGAATACACACACGCCATAAAACAGGAACCTCTTTAGAATGGTTGGCCAATGGCGACCAAGTCAATTTAATAAAAAAGGATAATCACCAATATACAATAGGCCACGATTACCATTACATAGAAGGAAATTCAGATATTACAATAGATGGCCGCCATAAGGTTTATATTAATAAATCAGGCGCTGAGAACAACCACTATGATATACAAATAGGTGCCAAGGCCAATATCAATATACAAGTGGATGATGGTGATGTTAATTTGGTTACGAGAACAGGTAAGGTCAATGTCAATGCAGGTGGAGACTATAACCTAAAGGTGGGTGGTAATTATACACTAACCGTTGATGGTAGCCACGCAGAAACAATAGCAGGCCAAAGAACAGAAACGGTCACAGGTGATAATACAAAGACAGGTAAAACTATTAACCTAAACTAATAATATATTGTATATTATAAACAGCAATCCTGAAAAACTCATATATAGTCGGCGACATTCAATTTGGCCTTTTGACTCTAATCTATAAATGCAATAGACTATACTAGAGATAAAAGCAGGCCTTCTATACTCAAATTACTTTACTAGTTTTTAAACAGGATTTTTTTTCGGATGTGTTTTTCTTCTATAAGTTGAATTGTGTGGAAGTATAGCACCTGTTGAAATATAGTGTAATGTTAGAGGACTAGTAGGGTCAAACCCAAAGGGCACTTTATCTACTGGTTTTCTTTTGAAAGGAACTCTATGTTTTCTTGTTTTTTTCTTCACCGAGTTTACTTTTATTTATCTATTGGTGGTCGTCAATATAATCTTTCAACTGGTCAAATAAACTAGACATATCATAAGTATCAATATATTGGTCATCATACTTATCATTATAATCTTCAATTAAGTCTGATATTTTATCTTCAGCTTTATTCAATATGTCTGTTATATTATCATTTAACTTTTCATAGTCTTTATCTGAATTATCATCGGACATATGTGGTATTACTTTAACAGAATTTATATCTACAGACATTAACTCTTTATGTGATATTATCTGGTCTTTATTAAACTTTGTTAGACCAGGTTCAATTACACAATATTCGTTTGATACGATAAAGTCTTTTGGTAGTTTATTAGTCATATTTCTCCTTTTGTTATGTTGTTTATAACAACAATCTAACATAATCTAATAACAATGTCTAGTGAAATAATGTCTCACTTTTTTCACTTAACAATATGTACGCTAAGGATACGGAATATTATAACTATATGTGTTGAACCTTCAGGAAAGACCTCCAAGTACTGCTCCAAGACAGATTTTCAGAAACGACACGATTTTTCAAATAAATGCGTGGAACGGCGACTCGGAATCTCTCAGCATTTCAAAGCAAACTGATGGCAACTTGCGGTTTTATAACCACTATAAATATAATTACTATGTTAGCGAAATTATTTAATTATTTGTGGGATATGAAATTATCCTTTATTAGAAGAAGACCTATGTTAGCTTGTTGGTTAGCTTGGTTAGAAGGTATATTAATTGGTGTACTGATTATGTACTTTTGGGGATAGGATAAATATTATAGTATGAGAAAGACTTTGAAAGATTTAGTATTATTACTTCAATTAATAGTCATACTATTTTTATGTTATACGGTATGGCAATTACAAATTGATATAGTTGAGTTATATAATATGTTAATAGAATTAGAAGACTTGTTATTAGAAGACGCTGAAGATATGGGAGATAATTTAGGCAATGGGTGGAACGCCTAATGTGGAAAGTATTTGCTATATTTTGTGTATTATTACCAGGTGGTGATTGCGAAAAGAAATATGAATTTCCTGAAGCGTTTTATAACACGCAAGAAGAATGTATGGTCCGTGCTGAATACAAAGCAGAAGAAATGATAACTTATATAAACAATACAGGTGACGCAATATCATTTCAGATTGGTTGTGAATACCAAGGAGAAATAGAACAACAGAATAATGAACAACTTAATAACTATAACAGAAAGCGCCAACGCTCACTTGACAGACCTATCTAAAGAACATAATAAAAAATATGTTCGTTTAGAAGTTAAAGGTGGTGGTTGTGCAGGTTTTAAATACGAGTGGTCGTTTGAAAACGACAAGAGCGACAATGATGAAGTTTTAGAATATGATAACTTTACATTGTTAATAGATAAGTCTAGCATATTAATGTTAGCAGGAATGACGATAGAATATAAGAAAGAAATATTTGGGTCATTTTTACAATTAACAAACCCAAACGCAACATCAAGTTGTGGTTGTGGAGAAAGTTTTGGAGTGTAATGACAGAAGAAATAACATTATGGGATAATGCTGAAGTCAATCTTCCTTTAGAGAAAGATTATCAGTATCAGATGGATTTGTTAAAAAGACAATTGCAAATGGTATTAGATGATGAAAGAGGTGATTTAGATATGACTAAAAGAATTGAAGTATTAACCATTGAAAATAAGATGTTGAAGGAAAAGAATAAGTTTTTAAACGATACAATAAAAGACCTTGGCATATTGACAAAAGAATAATAAACTGATAATATAATAGTATGGAAGATATATTAAAAGATTTAAGAGAATTAAGAGACGAAATGGTACAAGCAAATTGGCCTGCTCAAAGATTAAGTGATATTATAGTAAAGTATGAAATGAAATTACAAGAAAATAAAAGTAAGTACACCACAAAAGAATTAGTGGATGCTACAAATGCTATATTAGAAGATGTTGAAAAATATTAATTATGACAAAATTTAGAGAACAAACAATCATACCACAAATGGTACATCCAAAGATAAATGGAGAAGTACTATACCCTTTTGGTCCACCAATATATCGTTGTGAAATGGATAATGAAATAATTGATATGTTGATTAAAGAAGGACAACGAACAAGAAACGATAAAGATAAAGACCATAGACTTAAACTTGCAGGTAATATGAAAAGAGGAACTAGTATTCAATATCCTGCAGGACCTGATAATGATGTTAGAAATAAAGCTGATAAAGCAATAGTACAAAAAGTTTTTGAAATGTTTGAAATACTACAAAACAATAATGGACCTGATTGGCCTAACATACAAAAATTGATGATGGGACAATCTGGTGGTATGGGTGCATTAAGATTACAACAACTATGGATAAACTTTCAACAAGCAGGTGACCATAATCCAATACACGACCACGGTGGTATGTTTAGTTTCGTTATCTATGGAGAAATAGATGATGAGATATTTACTAAAGAGGTTCCTGTTACCAATAGTCAACACGCAGGTCAAATAGTATTTCAATATGGAGAAAGAATAACACAATTACAAATGAATAGTTTTGCTGTTAAACCATATAAAGGATTAATGTTTGTTTTTCCTGCTGGTTTAAATCATTATGTACCAGCATATTATAAGGACTTTGAAAGAATAAGTATAAGTGGTAATTATGTATTAGAACAAGTACCACAAAATAGAGTTAACAATGCGAAGTTAAATTTAAAATGACAGATAGAACAAACGAAGAAATTATAGAAAATATAAAACACATATTAGACGAGAAAGTAGCTCCATCAGTTGCCGCTCATAATGGTAAGATTAATTTTATATCATATGATAATGGAATCTTAAAATTACAAATGGCAGGTAGTTGTTCTGGTTGTGCGATGTCGCAACAAACATTAAGACAAGGTGTTGAGAGTATGATGAGGCACTATGTACCTGAAGTTATGGCAATTGAAAGTGAAGACGACTCAACTGCCAAAGAGCAAGGTTATACTCCTTGGGCAGTTTAATCAAAAGGATTGTATCCGTTTTTAGCGGCGTGGTCAATATCTTCCTGGGTTAAACCAGTTTCTTCTTCATCGTCCCAATCGCCGTATTTACAAAACATATCAATATCGTATTGTGTATATTTTGGCATTATTTTTGTTCTTTATAAAGTTCCTGTGAATATAACGCAAGTATAAACATTGTTAGTCCTAACAAAGTAAATACTCCACAAGCAACCCAATCATTATTCATTGGTATTCCTTTATATCCACCATCAATTGCTCCAGCGGCACATACTAACATTAATGTACCAGCAACTGACAAAACAATAGTTAAATATTCTATTATTTTTTTCATAGTGTTTAGCTCCTTATTTTAAATAAAGAGGTCCAGTCCATTGAATAGGATAATTCCCATTTAGAACATTTCCTCTAGGTTGATTTAATGCAGGTGCATTAAAACCAGCAGGTTTCAATATATCACCTTTCTTAAAATGTTTAAAGTCTTCTTTTACGATAAAAGCAAAAACTCCTCTATCTCTAACAATTTTAATATACTTCTTTCCGTTAGTAATAGAAATCATTTTATCCCAATTATCTAATTGTTCTTTACAATAACTACCTAGGTCTTTCTGACCATTTGAAGTAGACGAATTGTAATAGTCTTTTTTAGCACCTTCCATCAATAAAGCAATACCTTTATCTAATGTGTCGGCTTTCTCAAATACCATAGTTCTGTTGTACATAGTGTTTCTCCTTTTTGGTTATCTATAATAAACTGCAAAAGTATCGGCAAAATTCATAAGACAATACGATTGGTCTCTATTATAATTGATTTTAGATTTACCTCTATATCTGTATCTAATTTTTTTCGCATTTTTATGAGCAGATACTTCTTTAAAGTACTTTAAATACTTCATAGGAATACCTTTTGCGATAGATACTTCACTAGAGTGTGATTTTGTTAAGTATTTTAATAAAACTGGATTTACAACTCTTTCAAATACTTTTTTTCTTCTGTTTTTCATAGTGTTTATCCTTTTTGTTGTCATATACATACTATATTACCTTAATTCCAAACAATTGTCAAGCAAAATATGAGAAAAATTACAAAAAAATCAATAAAATCAACACTTTTTTTGGTGTTTGTTCTCTTTTTGTTCTCTGGATGTTCAAAAAACCTTGTAAATTGTAGTTTTTTCCCAGAAATTTCAGAATCAGGCGATATTGAAAAGGTTGATAAAGTAAATTTACTAAAAAGTTTGAATGAGGCAAGAAAAAGTTTCCAATTTAAGTGTAATTTTTAAATTTTCTAATAAATATTACAAAAGAGAGGTAAAAAATAATGGAAGGTGAATTTAAAGTAAGAATTAAAAATAGAATTTTTACATATAACAACATAAATGATATTCCAAATGAAATTGGAGCAGTAATTTCATTTAAACCTGATTTTCCAGAACCACCTCATACAGAAGAACAACATAATTACATAGAAACATTTACAGATAAACTAAAACAATTAATGGAGAGAGAATGCCAGCGGTTACGAGGATAGGAGACGCCGATGTTGCCCATTGTTCTGGTATGACCAGAGCAGTAGGTAGTCCAAATGTATTTTGCAACGGTATAGCCGTTAGTAGACAAGGTGATAATAACACGACACACTTATTACCTGCTGTACCTTGTATACCTCACGCTAAACCAATTGCAACAGGTTCAACAACCGTGTTTATAAACGGTAAAGGTTGTGGTAGAATAGGTGACGCATTATCAGGTTGTACAAGTGTTGCCGAAGGTTCTCCAAATGTGTTTGCTGGTTAGTGTATAAATATATAAGTTATGGCAATCTACGATTCAAAAAGTTCAGTTAGTAAAGAAAGAGTAAATCGGATATATTCTGATTTAGATTTAGACTTTACAAGAAATCCAGTTACCTCGGATATAGTTAAACTTAATGATGTAGATTCTGTAAAAAGAAGTGTAAAGAATTTAATACAAACAAATCATTATGAGAGACCTTTTCATCCAGAAATAGGAAGTGATATAAGAGGATTGTTATTTGAAAATATGACACCTCTTACTGCGTTAAACCTTGAAAGAAAGGTAATAGAAGTTTTAACTAACTTTGAACCTAGAGCAAAGATAGTAAATGTTATTGCTCAACCACAAGAAGACGCAAATAGATACCATATACAAATTAGTTTCTATGTTGTCGGTATTTCAACACCAGTTGTTGTAGAAACATATTTAACAAGGTTAAGATAAGATGGCGTGGGTAGATATTCCAGGAAGTAATAGTATTTGGCAGTACGATAATGCTGCTACTATATCAAACACATATCCAGATTCAGCTGACGGTGCTAATTCAGTAATCGCTAGTGGAATTAGAACATATACTAAACCAGGTGGTGGTACGGTACAAGTTTATATAAGATGTAGAAAAAAAGGCACAACGGTAGAACGAGGTGAGTTATCAAAAACTTACTTTGATTAATAATTAGGAAAGAATAATGGCAAGCACAAAGATAGATATTTCGGAATTAGATTTTGACCAGATAAAAGCAAACTTAAAAGTATTTTTACAAAGTCAGGCAGAATTTTCTGACTATAATTTTGAAGGTTCTGGTTTTGCTGTTTTATTAGATACATTAGCATACAATACACACTATCTTGGTTTCAATGCCAATATGTTGGCAAATGAAATGTATTTGGATTCTGCTGATGTAAGAGCAAATGTAGTTTCACTTGCTAAGATGTTAGGTTATACTCCTACATCTTCAAAATCTCCAACTGCTTCAGTTGACATTACCGTTAATGACGCAACAGGAACAACTCTAACAATGAATAAAGGACAAACCTTTACAACTGCTGTTGATGGTACTGCTTTCAATTATATTACTAATGATGAAATTACAATTACACCTGTTGATGGTGTATTTAAGTTTTCAAATGTAACCTTATATGAAGGAACACCAATTACATTTAGATATACGGTTGATACACAGGATCCCGACCAAAAGTTTTTAATTCCTAGTGCAAACGCTGACACAACAACTCTAAAAATAAAAGTTCAAACAAGTTTAACAGATACAAACCAAACAACATATAGTTCGGTTACAGGTTTAACAAAACTAGATAATACATCTACCGTTTATTTTTTAAGTGAAACAGAAACAGGTAAGTATTGTGTAACCTTTGGTGATAATATACTTGGTAAGAAATTATCAAATGGAAATATTGTTATTATGGAATATATTGTAACCAATAAAGCATTATCTAATGGTGCTAAAACATTTACACCTGCAGGTAACATTGGAAACTTTTCAAACATAACGGTTGCAACTCAATCAGTATCGCAAGGTGGAAGTGAACCTGAATCAAAAGAGAGTATTAGATTTAATGCTCCTTTACAATACTCATCGCAAGATAGAGCAGTAACCACTTCTGATTACGAAACAAAAGTTAGGTCTTTATATCCAAACGCTTTGGCCGTAAGTGCTTGGGGTGGTGAAGATGACGAAACACCAATTTATGGTGTTGTTAAAATTGCAATTAAGGCCGCTAGTGGTTCTACTTTAACTACACAAACAAAAGCAGACATTGTTGCTAAACTAAAAGAATATAATGTTGCTTCGGTTACTCCTATGATAATAGATCCAGAAACAACAAGTATAATATTAAACTCAACAGCAAAATTTAATTCTTCGGCAACGACTAAAGACGCTGATACATTAAAAGCAAATATTATTCAGGCAATAACAAATTATAATGCTACTACACTTCAAAAATTTGATAGTGTATTCAGACATAGTAAAGTTGCTACATTAATTGATGATGTTGATACTTCAATTTTATCAAACATAACAACTTTAAAAATAAGAAAAGATTTAACACCTACTTTAAATAGTTCATTGAAGTATAATGTTTATTTTAGAAACTCATTATACAATCCTCATAGTGGACATAACGCAAGTGCTGGTGGTATATTATCATCAACAGGATTTAAAGTAAGTGGTGATACTAATGAACAATTTTTAGATGATGATGGTAATGGAATAGTAAGAAGATATTATTTGTCAGGTGCAACAAGAGTTTATTCAAACTCAACGCAAGGTACAATAGATTATACGACAGGTGCTATAACAATCAATTCATTACAGGTGACATCAATTTCAAACATAAGAGGAAGTGCTTCAAGTGTTATAGAGTTAACCGTGCAACCTGCTTCTAAAGACATTGTACCAGTTAGAGACCAAATAATAGAAATAGATATTACTAATTCTAATTTTACGGTTGAAAAAGATACTTTTGTCGCAGGAAGTTCAGACGCAGGAGTTGGTTACACTACAACAAGCTCTTACTAAAATAAATGGCGAAGTTTACTAAAAAGATTACCAGTCTTATTCAAGGACAAGTACCTGAATTTGTAATATCAGACCATCCTAAATTTGTAGAATTTCTAAAAGCATATTTTACATTTATGGAATGTGCTGAATTGGGTATTACTGAATCTCAATCAACAGAAGGTATCTTATTAGAAACAGAAACAGGTCAATCTAACAGATTATTGTTGGACGCAAGTAGACTTGGTTCAGAAGCAACTCAAATAGACGCTGGCGATAAAGTTTTACAAGAAAGTTCTACTTATGGTAAATTTACTTTCGGTGAAATTATAAAAGGTCAAACTTCTAATGCTGAAACAGCAATATTAGCAGAAGATTTGAAAAATGGCAGACTATTCATAAATGCAAATGATAAATTTATAGAAGGTGAAACTATAATAGGTCAAACTTCTGGTGCTTCAGGTGTTGCAGGAACTTATAGACCAAATCCAGTAAAATCAATCCAAGATTTATTAAACTTTAGAGATCCCGATAAAGTTATTCAACATTTTCTAAATCAATTTAGAAATGAAGTCTTAAATACAATTCCAGAAGATTTACACGGTGATGTTAATAAAAGAGAATTAATTAAAAGAGTAAAAACTTTATATCGTACTAAAGGGACTGCAAAAGGACACGAATTATTTTTTAGATTATTATTTGGTGTAAATTCTGAAATCTTTTATCCAAAAGAACAAATGTTAAGAGTATCAGATGGAGAATTTACTTCTAATCAAGTTTTAAGAACAATCAATAGTGTAGGTAATACAGGAGATTTAACTGGTAGACAAATTACAGGTTTAACTTCTGGTGCAACTGCAATTGTAGAAAATTTAAATAGATACCAAATTGGTGACAAACTTGTATCAGAATTATTATTAAACCAAGGTAGTATTGTAGGAACTTTTTCTGTAGGTGAAACAATTAGAGGAACAAAATCAGATACCGATGATGTTTATATCAAAGCTGAGGTTACTGGTGTTCCTGGAACATTTACAATAACAAATGATGGTGCAAACTATAAAGTTGGAGATAATGTTAAACTTACAGGTGGTGGATTAGGTTCAGTCTGTCAAGTTGGAGAAGTAGGTAGTTCTGGACTAACAAATTTTTATATAAACGCTGCTGGTACACAATATCAAATAGGTGACCAATTAGTTTTTGATAATACAAATACAAATGGTGGTGGAGCTGTTGCTGAAGTTGCTGTTATTAATGGAGCAATTGCAAATGAAACAGGAACAGACGGACATATACTTTTTGAAACTGCAACAAGTAAAAATGATATTAACCCAGGTGATAAAATTGTTTTAGAAAATGGTGTAGGAGATATTACAGATATAAGATTAATTAATAGTGGTTCTGGTTATACAATAACACCTTTGGTTACTATTAATAGTACAAATGGAGTTAATGCTGAATTACTTGCATATGGAGATGAAGTAGGAAAATTATTAGGAGTTGATATTGTAGAAAGTGGTCGCTCACACGAGCAAGCGTCAACACCTCCAACGGTTGGGTTTTATGAATCAATTGTTGTATTAGGTTCAAATGGAAACTATGCTGTTGGCGAAACGGTTACAGGTTCTAATTCTAGTGCAACTGGTGTTGTAGTAAGTTGGGATAGTAATAGAAAATTATTAAGATTAAAAGATAGAAATGCTAATTCCTATTCTGCAAATGAAACTTTAACAGGTAGTCTTTCAGGTATAACTGGTACAATGGGTAAAACAGACCCAGCAACTGCAACGGTTGATGTTGTTGGACTAGCAACAAGTGAAGGTAAATATATTTCAGAAGACGGACACTTATCAGAAACAACAATGAAGATACAAGATAGTTTATACTATCAGGATTTCTCATATGTTGTTAAAGTAGGTCGTACTATTGATGAGTGGAGAGATAGTTTTAAAAAGACTATGCACCCTGCTGGTTTCTACTTTACAGGACAAGTTAATATTGAAAGTAGATTAGATAACAGAATTAAAATGCCTGTTGTTGGAAGGGTTACTGGTATTACTGCAAGTCCTTGGATTACATTATTAAACACATTGTTTGGTAGTGTATTTGGTAGAAGATTAGGAACAAAAACTGATGGAACAAGTTTAAGAAGTAATCCACTTGAAGGAAAAGCTGCTGATGTTGCCCAAGGTAATAAATCTCCTTTCTCAACAACAACTAGGGATGTTACCTTAACGCAAACTCCAATAGCGTATTCTTTTCAATTTAAACCGTTTTATTATTTCAGAACAATTAATACAAATTTTGGTTCTACATATGCAGGTCCAAGATTAAGAGAATTTGATAGTAGATTCCAAGGTATGTTTAATACAAGTGCGATGAATTGGGCAAGAGTTAACGATTTAAGAGTTATAGGAACAAATACTTCAGCAGATGGAACAGCAGTACAATTTGGGGATTTAGCAACTATAGCAAAGACATATATTACTTTACCTGTTGAAATTTTAGTACCACAAGGTCTGTTTAGTAATACAAGTAAAAAATTTAGTAGTGGGACATCTACTTTTGACGCTACCTCATAAAGATGGCGTATAAATATTAGAATAATAGGAATAAAGATATGGCAAAACAAACGGTAGGATTAGGAAGTTCGGCAAATGACGGCACAGGTGATAGTCTTCGTGTCGGTGGTGATAAGATAAATGATAACTTTAATGAATTATATACAGCAATAGGAACAGGAACAGCATTAAACATTACAACTGCTGGTGCTTCTTCAAACCAAATATTACAATGGTCAACTTCAAACAATAGATTTGAACCAACGAACTCGGCAGCTGCTGGAGACATATCAGTTGACTTAACGCCTCAATTAGGTGGTGATTTAGATGTAAATGGAAACAAAATTGTTTCTGCTACAAATGGAGACATTGAATTAATCCCACACGGCACAGGAAAAATTAAATTAGACACATTAACATTTCCAACTACGGTTGGAACATCAAATTATGTACTTGCAACTGATGGCGCAAGTGCAATGTATTGGAAACAAGTAGGAAGTACAATTACTCTTTCTGCTGATACTGGAACAAACGACACATATACCGTAGGTGATACACTTAACTTTGGTGGTGGTACTGGAATAGCAACAACCGTATCAGACGACAATATTTCAATTGCAATAGATAGCACGGTTGTTACCACTTCAGATACACAATCACTTTCAAACAAAACAATTGATAATCCAGATTTAACTGGAGTATCAACTGGTAATGTTAAATTAAGATGTGCAACAATAGGTTCATTTATTGCTCAAGGTGCTAATGCCCTTGCAAGTTTTGAATCGGCAGCTACTTATGCTGGTGCTTTCGCTGTTGATACATCAACTCACAAAGGTTACCTTGCTTCTAATAATACTTGGAACGAAATCGCAACTACATTATCATCAATTGATATTTTTGCTGATGTAGATACAACAACTGCAACTCCAACAGATGGACAAGTATTAACTTGGGTTGGTGCTTCTACAGCTTGGAAACCTACATCTATTACTTCAGAATTATCAGACGATACAAGTCCAGTACTTGGTGCTGGTTTAGATACTGCTGGATTTACAATTTCAGGAACAGGTAATTTAGATTTAACTGGTTCTGGTTCAAAAGCTAGATTTGATTTTACAAATACTGGTGCTTTACCAAGTGCTACAAACTATACTGGTATGTTCGCTGTAACCACTAGTGATAGTAAAGGACACTTTGCTACAAGTTCTGGTTGGATTAACATTATAACAGAAAACGATAGTGTTGACAGATTATCAGATGTTGATACAACTACAACTGCTCCAAATTACGGAGAAGTTTTAGTATATACAAATGTTAGTGGTACTGGAAGATGGATACCTGGTCATTATACTCCACAATCAAAAGTAGCAGCTAATTTCAATGTAACCAATAACGGTTCAACAGATTTTACATTTACAGGTGATGGATTTACTACTCATAATAGTGGTGGTTCGCAAAATGATCCTGTACTTTATTTAAAGAAAGGACACACTTATACTTTTACGGTATCTAGTGGTTCTTCACATCCATTTGAAATAAGAACAGCAAGTGGTGGAAGTGCATATGGATTTGGTGTAGATAATAATGGAACAGGTAGTGGAACAATAACTTTCTGTGTACCTATGAACGCTCCATCTACATTATATTACCAATGTACATCACACGCAGGAATGGGAAATACAATTAATATAGATTAGGAGACGATGTATAAATAGTACAAAGAAATAGGAAATAAACAATGCCAGCAATTATAACAAGTAAATTTAGACGAAACAATGCTCAACAATTTGAGGAATCTTTTGGTGAAGCAACCCCAAATGTCTATTACCTAGGAATAGGAAAACCAACTGCTTTTGGAACAAAAACTAGAGCAGATGGAAGAACAGAAAACATAGGAACTGATTCAGCTCCTATAACACCAGCCGATTCAGTACAAGACGAATATGATTCTTTTGACGATTTACTGGCTGCTAAAAAAATTACTGCTTCAGATGTAGCTTTTGCTGCTCCAAGAATAAATTGGACATCTGGAACAACTTACGATATTTACAGACACGACTATGGAAACAGAATAACAGGAACTACTAATGTTCAAACTGCTAATAGTGGTGCAACGAATTTATATGACGCAAATTTCTATGTAATGAATTCAAACTTCAAAGTCTATAAATGTTTAGACAATAATAACAATTCTGCTTCAACGGTTGAGCCAACTGGAGAAAGTGTTAATATATTAGAAACAGCAGATTCTTATAAGTGGAAATATATGTTCACTTTATCTGCAAGTGCTCAGGCAAACTTTTTATCTACAGACTTTATGGGAGTTTCAACAAACTCTTCTGTAGTAAGTGCCGCTGTTGATGGAGATGTTTCAATCTTAAAAATTAAAGCTGCTGGTACAGGTGGTACTGATGGTACACATACAGGTATCGCAATTAGAGGTGATGGTTCTGGTGGAACTTGTACTATAACAATTGCTTCAGGTGCGGTAACAGGTGCTGTGGTTACTGGAACTCCAACTGGTTATTCTTTCGGTTATGTTAGAGTAGCAGATATAAATGCCGCTGGTGGTGGAAGTTTATCTGGTACTGAAATAGATGTAATCATAGAACCAAAAGGTGGACACGGTTCAGATCCATTTGAAGAATTAGGTGCTTACTTTGTAATACTTAATACTTCTTTTGAAGGTGCTGAAACTGCAAACTCTGGAGACTTTGCAACTCAAAACGATTTTAGACGAGTATGTTTAATTAGGGATCCTAAATCAGGTGGTTCAGCTGCTAGTACAACAACTTTAAGAGGAACTAAAGCTATTAGATTTAATTCAGGTGCAGGAACTTTTACTGCTGATGAAAAAATTACTCAAACAAATACAGGTGCTGTTGGTAAAGTTGTTCAATGGGATGCTGCTAATTTAATTTTGTTTTATACACAAACAAGATATGATAACGAAGGTGTGGATGCAAACGGTAATATGACTGCGTTTTCAGGAACCAATGTGGTTACTGGAGATAGTGCAAGTACACCTACAGGAACTCCAACAGGCAATACTGAAACGGTTAACAATGTTTCTTTAGTTTCAGGTTATTCTGCTTCTGAAATAGACGCTGACTCTGGCGATGTAATGTACATTGAAAATAGAGCACCAGTAACCAGAAGTGCTGACCAAACGGAGAATGTTAAGTTAATCATAGAATTTTAACGAGGGAAATAAATGCCAAGTCCAACTGACTTTAATCTCTCGCCTTATTATGATGATTTCTCGGAAAGCAAAAGCTTTCATAGAATATTATTCAGACCAGCGTTTGCTGTACAGGCAAGAGAGTTAACACAATCACAAACAATCTTACAAAACCAATTTGAAAAAATGGGTAACCATATTTTTGAATCTGGTGCTCAGATGATACCAGGTGAGATTACTTTTGATTTACAATACTATTCAGTTAAGTTAACTTCATTTTCTGGAACAACTAATCTTTCAGATTTTAATGGATTAAAATTAGTAGGACAAACTTCTGCTGTAGAAGCAAAAATTGTTGGTGTTGATGTTGCAACTTCAACTGACCCAAATACTTTATATGTTAAGTATAACAAAACTGGTGTAGGTAATGCTACAACTGACTTTGTTGCTGGCGAAACAATGATAGCAGTACACGGTACTTTAGGTAACTTAACTGCTGTATGTACAACTTCACATATTGGTTCGGCTGCTTCAGTTGCCGCTGGAACTTATTACATTAATGGTTACGCTGTTAATGTTGATAAACAAACAATCGTATTAGACAAATATACAAATACTCCATCTTATAGAATTGGATTATCTGTAGCAGAAAGTTTTGTAACCCCAAACAATGACGCTTCACTTGTAGATAATGCTCAAGGTTCTTCAAACGCAAATGCTCCAGGTGCTCACAGATTTAAAATTGCTTTAACACTTTCTAAATTAGCTTTAACTTCTATTGAAGATTCAAATTTCATAGAATTGTTAAGACTATCTAATGGTGCTTTACAAAATATAGTTAGAACAACTGATTATGGTATTTTAGAAGATACACTTGCTCGTAGAACGAGTGACGAAAGTGGTGATTACACAATCAGACAATTTGATTTAGATATTAGAGAACATTTATCTTCAGGTACTAATAGAGGTATCTATACATCAGGAAATGGTGGAGACGCAACTAAACTTGCTTTAGGATTATCTCCAGGTAAAGCATATGTTAAAGGATATGAAATAGAAAAAGTAGGAACTGAATTTGTTGCAATAGATAAGGCAAGAACATTTGGAACTGAAAATGGTTTCCCAACAAAATTTGATGTAGAAAATTATATCAATGTATCTAATGCTTATGGTTCTCCAGATGTAAGTTTTTATACAGGTGAAACAGAAGCATATAAAAAATTAGAATTAAAACTTGCTTCACCAACTTATACTGCTGGAACAATTACTGCAAACAACGAAAACTTAATACTTGATATTGGTCGTGCTAAATCTAAAGGATATGAATATAATGGAACTACAAGTGGAACAATAACAAGTGCTATACCATACGCACCTTCAAGTTCACAAATTTTTAAACATTATCTATTTGATATAGAAATGTTTGCTCATATAGGTCTTACAAGTAATCAAACATTTACAACTGGAGAGAAACTAACTGGTGGAACTTCAGGCGCAAGTGGTATTGTTGAAAGTGTATCTACTGGAACATCTTCTACAATTGCTTCATCTACGGCAGCTAATCCTGTTGTTATAACAATGTCTGCTGATTTAGATATTAGAAATGGTGACGCAATAAAAATTACAGGTGTTACCACACAAACAGAATTAAATGACAATGTTTATTATGTTAGACAAAAAATAGGTGGTACTGCAAAAAGAGATTTTGAATTAGTTGATAGTTCAGGAAATGCTGTTGATGGTACTGGTCACACAGGTGCTGGTACAGGTGGTTCAGTTGCGACTGCAAAAGTTGTTGTATCAAATGTACAAGGCGAGTTTGTTGCTGGTGAAACGGTAACAGGTGGTACTTCTTCTAATACTGCTGTCGTAAAAGCAAATGTATTAGGTAATAAAGGATTTACAAGTTATGGTTCTAGTGATATAAAAGAAATTACAATGGCAGGAAGTCCAACTTATACTGCTCAAACAGAATTATCAAGTGCTTATGCTGAAAATGTACAACTATCTGGTTCAATTTCAATATCAGGTGGTGGACAATCGGTAACAGGTTTCAGTACTAAATTTACTTCAGAATTAAAAGTTGGAGATTCAATCCAATTTGCTGATACAGGTGGAACAATTACAACAAGAGAAGTTATAGAAATTATATCTACTTCATCATTAAAATTAGGAAGTGCTATTGGTGGAACTGCTGTATCAAACTCAATTATAATTAGACAAAGAGCAAAAGTACAAGGTGGTGATAAAAATATTGCTCTATTTAATTTACCTTATAGTACAATTAAAACATTAAAGACAACTGCTAACTCGGGTATCGCTGATACATCATTGACGGTTAGAAAAACTTTTGTTGGAACATTAACTTCAACAGGAGATATTACTATTACTGCAAATACTGGAGAAACTTTTGTATCTCAATCAGAAAAAGACTATTCAGTAACCATAATGACAAAAGGTGGTTCGTCTTCTGCTGGTAATGTTGGAGATAAATTATCTACAACTGGAAACCAACACGAAGGTGACGCTTGTTTTGCTTTATCTGGTTCTCCTGTTGGTCGTACATTAACTTTAGATTTTGGAGCTAATCATCAAGGACACAAAGTAAAAATTCTTGCAACTTTATCAAAATCTGCTCAAAATGAAAAAACAAAAACATTAAATTCTAACTCAACTAAACAAATTACTGCTCAAGCTGATTGTGAAGCAAATGTTATTGGTTTAGGTAAAGCAGATATTTACTCACTTGCTTCTGTACATATGGCAGCTGATTTCAGTACAGACGCAACAACAAGTGATACAGATATTACAAGTAGATTTACTTTAGATAATGGACAAAGAGATAACTACTATGATATTGGAAGATTAAAAAGAGTTGAAGGAAGTCTAAATCCAACTGGTAGATTATTAATTACATTTAATTATTTCTCACACGGTAATGGAGATTTCTTTAGTGTAGATAGTTATTCAGGACAAATAGATTACGAAAATATTCCTAGTTATACTTCTGATACAACTGGTGATGAATATAAGTTAAGTGATGTATTAGATTTCAGACCTAGAGTAGATGACGCTTCAACTATAGACGCTGGTTCACAAAACAGAAGTTTTGATGGTACTGGTGCTTCAACGGTTGATGTTGTTAAATTTAGCTCAAATGTAACCACAGACCACGAATATTACAAAGGAAGAATAGACAAATTATTCTTAACTAAAGATGGTGAGTTCCAAGTACTTAAAGGAGCACCTGATACTAAACCACAGGAACCTGATACAATTGATAATGCAATGCACCTTTACACAATTTCTTTACCTGCATATAACTTAACAACCGAAGATGTAGTTTTTGAAACGGTTGATAATAGAAGATATACAATGAGAGATATTGGAGCTATTGAAAAGAAAATTAAAAGAATAGAATACTACACTCAATTATCTTTATTAGAAACTGCTGCTCAGGCATTACAAATACAAGACGCTGATGGTTTTGATAGATTTAAAAATGGATTTATTGTAGATAATTTTAATGGTCACGGAATTGGTGAAGTAACCAATGGTGATTACAGATGTTCTGTTGATTATGCAAAAGGAGAATTAAGACCACACTTTAACCAAGACGCTGTACCTTTAGAAGAAATAGATGAAGATGGAACAACTTTAACTGCCGCTGATAGAACGGCTGCTAATTATACGAAGACTGGCGATTGTTTAATGTTGCCATATACAGAAACAGATTTAATTAATCAACCTTTTGCTTCTAAAGCAATTAATGTTAACCCTTTCGCTATTTTCAGTTGGATGGGAACAATAGAATTAACTCCTTCAAGTGATGAATGGAGAGAAACACAAAGAACACCTGAATTAGTAGTTAATTCTACAACAGGTGCTTGGGACCAATTATTAAGACAAGGTAATATACCTAATCAAAATCAAATAGCTTTAGGTACGGTTTGGAACGAATGGCAAACAAACTGGACTGGAAGAGCTTTAGTAGAATCTTCTCAAAATGTAGGTGGTAGATTTAGACAAGGTAGAGCTGTTAGACAAAGAATTGAAACAACTTCAATCAACCAAGTTAACCAAAGTAGAACAGGAATTACAACAACTGCAATACCTCAAACGGTTAGAACAAGTATGGGAGATAGAGTTGTTGATGTTGCTTTTGTAGCATTTATTAGAAGTAGGGATGTTGCTTTTTCTGCAACAAGATTAAAACCAAATACAAGAGTTTATCCATTCTTTGATAATGTTGATATAACTTCTTATATAACACCAACAAGTGGTTCACTTGGAGGTAATTTGGTTACAGACGCTAACGGTGCTGTATCTGGTACTTTCTCAATACCTGACCCAACGGTAAATACTAATCCAAGATGGAGAACAGGTGATAGAACATTTAGATTAACTTCATCTTCAACTAACTCTATGGATGCCGCTGCTGTTGAAACTGCCGCTGACGCTGAATATGTTGCAAGAGGATTATTAAATACGGTTAGAGATACAATTGTTTCAACAAGAGAATTTAGAGGTGTAAGAACAACGGTAACAGACCAACAACAAGTTTTAAGAACAAGTACAAGACAAGTAGTACAAACGGTTGGTTGGGTTGACCCATTAGCACAAACATTTTTAACAGATGAAAAAGGTGGTGTTAATTTAACTTCTGTTGATTTATATTTTGCAACTAAAGACGCAAATATTCCTGTAACCGTACAATTAAGAAATGTAGTTAATGGTTATCCAGGAAATAAAATACTTCCATTTGGAGAGGTTACTTTAAATCCAAGTGATGTTAATATAAGTTCAGACGCTTCAGTAAAAACAACATTTAATTTCCCTAGTCCTGTTTATATACAAGACCAAATAGAATATGCTATGGTAGTATTATCAAACTCAAATGATTATACTTGTTATGTTGCTAGATTAGGTGAAACGGCAATAGGTTCTAGTAGAACAATATCAAAACAACCTTATGCTGGTGTTATGTTTAAATCTCAAAACGGTTCAACTTGGACTTCTGAACCAAATGAAGATATTAAATTTACAATGAAGAGAGCTGAATTTTCAAATGTATCTGGAACGGTACACTTGGCAAACAAAGAATTAACTGCTAAAACTTTAGAACAAAATCCAATTAGAACAACAAATACTTCTGGTGTGATTAGAGTGTTCCATAAAAACCATAACTTACACGATACTAATTCGTGTGTAACCATTGCTGGAGTTCCATCTGGTACTCATAATGGTATTGCTCATACAGATATTAATGGAACATATACTTCTATATCAAATATAACTTTAGATAGTTATGATATAACTACATCGGGAACGGCAACTTCAACTGGAGACATTGGTGGTACAGCGGTTACTGCTACACAAAATAGACAATTTGATGTATTAAATTTAGGTGGTCTACAAACATTGGCAGTACCAGGAACATCAATTGTTCCTTTTGTAAGAACAACAACATCACAATCAGTACACGGTGCTCAAACACCTTATAGTTTAACAACTGAAACTAATAGACAATCGGTTACTTTGGCAGATGACATTTACTTTACTCAACCACAGGCAGTTATGTCTCAACCAAATGAAACAACTAGAATGTCTGGTGCAAAATCTTTTTATGTTGTATTACAATTATCAACTACAAATACAAAACTTTCTCCAATCGTTGACTTGGCAAGAAATAGTGTATTCTGTATTGCAAACAGATTAAATAGTCCAACTTCAAGTAATACACCAAGTTATGTTGCTGAAACAAATGCTAGTGATACTTCAAATGCTTCAAAATATATTACTAAACCTGTTGTATTAGTTAACAACTCAACTGCTTTAGATATTAGATTGACACAGGCAGTTAGAGATAGTTCAGAAGTAGAAGTTTATTACAGAACAACAAGTGCTGATGAAGTTAGAAATATAAGTGATATTAACTGGACAGCATTTAACGGAGATGGTAGTTCCGATAAAACGGTTACTAAATCAGAAGCGGATGATGACTTTAGAGAGTATCAATATTCTGCAAGTAATGTAAATACATTTACAGCATTTCAAATTAAAATAGTACTAAAAGGAACAAATAGTTCCTATCCTCCAATAGTACGAGATATGAGAGGAATTGCATTGGCAATATAATTAAATGAGTTCAACAATGATTAAAGTATTAAATTTTGACAATTTACAAAGAGATATAAAATCTAATGCTGTTGTAAATACTAGTTCAAGTGAATATGAAATATATATTGCTAGAAAACAACAAAGAGAATTAGATAAAAATAAAATGCAAGATATGTGTAGAGAAATAAATACTTTAAAGGCAGAATTAATAGAAATTAAAAGGATGATAAAATCAAATGGCAGTTAGACAAGTATCAACAACAGATAGTTTAGATAAGTTAAGAACGGAATTTAACGCTCTTGCTTCAAGCGACTTTGGAGACATTGCAACACTAGATAGTTCATTGTCAGCAACTACGGTTATAGGTGCTGTAAATGAAATTAACGCAATCGCTATTGCCGCTGCTGGTTTCACATTAACAGATGGTACAAACAATCAGGCGGTTGCTTCTGGTAACACATTGACCGTAAGTACTGGTACAAATTTAGAAGCTATCGTATCATCACCAGATACATTAACAATTAATATGGATGCTAATCTATCAAGTTTAACAACTATAGATGTTAATACTTCTGCTGATATTGGAGATATAACTATTTCAAATGGTTCAATTGTATCTTCAAGTGGTACAATAGATTTTGGAAACGAACAATTAAATACAACTGGTGGAATAACTGCTGGTGGAACGGTAGTAGGTGCTGGTGTTACCATCAATGGTGCTTCAATGAAATTTGAAGGTGCAACTTCTAACGCTAATGAAACTACATTAAGAGTTGATGACCCAGGACAAGATAATACAATTACTTTACCAGATAGAAGTGGAACCGTAATCACAACAGGCGATACAAATACGGTTACTCAAACAATGATAGCCAATGACGCTATTAGTACAGACCAAATTGCTGACGCTTCGGTATCGGTTGCTAAATTAAAAGATATGGCAACTTCAACATTGACGGTAGATACTTTAGTTGCAACTACTATAACTGGTACTGCTTCACAAGCAAACGCTGTTAATATTACTGCTGACAACTCAACAAACGCAACAAGATATATTACTTTTTCTGCTAACGCAACTGGTAATCAAGGATTAAATACAGATACAGATTTATATTACAATCCATCAACAAATACATTAACAACAACTGCTACAAAAGCAAACTATGCTGACTTGGCAGAAAAATATTTAACTGATAAAGAATATCCTACAGGAACGGTATTATGTATAGGTGGACCTGCTGAGGTAACTTCTTGTAAAATAAATCATTGTACAAAAGTTGTAGGTGTTGTATCAGAAAAACCTGCTTTCATAATGAACGGAAGTTTAGAAGGAATGTCTGTCGCTGTTGCATTAACAGGAAGAGTTCCTTGTAGAGTATGTGGACCTGTAAAAAAAGGTGATATGATTGTTAGTTGTGAACAAGAAGGTTGTGGAAGAGCAGAAGCAGAACCAAGACAAGGTGCATTAATTGGAAAATCTTTAGTCAATGACGACTCAACAGGAGAGAGATTAGTTGAAATAGTTGTTGGTAAATAGGAGTATATAATGGACGAACAAACTCAATTATGGATTAAACGATTAAAAGACGAAATCCAAAATCATAACAGATACGAAGCAAGACAATTATTCTATATTGACGAAGAAGGTAGAGACCGAGAAGTCAAAGAACATATGACTTATGGAGAATGGTTAAGAGAATTTAATAGATTTAAAGTTATTAAGGTGGAAGGTTTAGAAGATGTTGCTTGGTTAAGAGAAGTTTTAGATGAAGTAGTAAAGAATATCACAGGAAAAGAGAGACAAGATATTCATTTATTTGTGAATCAAAAACCAGGTGTAAGTTTCAAACCTCATTGTGATGACAAAGATGTTTACCTATATGTTGTAAAAGGCAAAAAGAAAGTAAATATGAATAACGAGGTTAAACCTATATATGATGATGAAGGAATTATCATAGAGAAAGGTGTTCAACATTTTGTTGAAAGTGAAGCTGATACTTGGGGGTTAAGTATTGGAGTTATATAATAATGAATTGGATGTTTTATGTTAAAACAACCGAAACCTGTAATTTAAATTGCAAACATTGTTTCACTTCTGGAACATCTGGTCCTAAAGTATATTGGAATACAGATAAGATTATCAAGTGGTTCAATTCTTTTCGCAAATTTAACTATCACAAAAACGACACAGCACATTTAGAATTTCACGGTGGTGAACCATTTTTGGTTCCTGTATCTGAAATGCAATATGTCTATGACGCAACTAAAGGATTGTGGAACAATCAATCTTATGGTGTAACCACTAATTTAGTTTTTAAACTAAAAGATGAACATATAGACTTTATGAAAGGTCCACTAGGAAATAGATGTGGTACTAGTTGGGATCCTAATATTCGTTTTGCAAATGAAAAACAATTTAATTTATGGAAAAGAAATGTTGCTACTTTAATTGATGAAGGAGTAACCGTTAAACTTTTTATATCAGTAACCAAAGATACGGTTAGAATTGAACCTATTGAATTATTGAAATGGGTAAAAGATTTAGGCGTACAAGAAATGGCACTTGAAAGATTGACAGGTAATGGTAATGCAAACTTACATCCTGAAATTTTCCCAACAAATATTGAACAAGATAAGTGGTTTTTGAAAATGCACGAGCAGATGAAACAATACAAAGCTAGAAAGTGGTTTGAAAATGAATTTTTTGAAACTATTTACTCAAAGTTTACTGCTGGAGATAATACGCAAGGAACCTTCTGTAGAGATTGTGAACAAAAACTATTTACACTCAACGCAACTGGAACGATAGGTGGTTGCCCTAATGCTGCTCCTGAATTCACTTTTGGCACTTTAGATGACCCTTTGGATGGTCTTATAAATAGTCCTAAGCGATTACACAATATAGCGTGTGAAGTGGCAAGAAACCCATTGTGTTGGGAGTGTCCAGTTTTCAAGTATTGTGGTGGAGATTGTCACCAATTAGGATGGCAAGGTGATATATGTGGTGCTCCGAAATCACTTATGAAACATTTGGCGCAAAATAAAAGTGAGGCAATATGGTAACATTAACAAGTCCGATAACGGCACAAAACATTGTAGATAGATTTGAAGAATTGGTAACAGATGTTGCTGATACTAATATAGTATGGGGAACAGATTCTTTACCAGGACACTCAGCATTTACTACTTCAGATTTTGGTGGAGTGGTAGATGGTATGTCTTTAGTATTAACTAATGTAAGTGCTACTAATTATTCCGTTGGCGAAACGGTTACAGGTTCTATTTCAAATACGGTAGGAACGGTTGTATCTTGGGATTCATCTACAGGTACATTAAAAGCAAAACAAATAACTCCAGGTTCTGGACAAACGAATTTTTTACAAAATGATATTTTATCAGGAACTAATTCTGGTGCAACAGGAACAATTTCAACAATGACAGAAATATCAGCAGTTAGTATTGGTATCGTAGGTACTACTATTGGTTCAACAGGAACCAATATTCACGCTTTCAATATCTACAATACATTAAAACAAGAAATGTTGCTTTACACTAATATTAAAAATTGTAATGCTGTTGTAAATATGACAGGCGCTGGTCAACAATATTCAGATACACAAATTGCACACTTACCAACAGCACAAAGAACAAGTCCAACTATTTCGCAACCTGCGTCATTAACAACAGGAGCGGTTGCTAGTTCAAATAGTTTAGAGAGCTATATGTCCACACTTGCAAACACATATAATACTGAAAGAGGAACAACTTATACATTGACAAAAACTATTTGCCATTCAAGTTGCCACTCTAGTTGCCACGGAAGCAGGAGCAGAAGATAATGATTGAAACTATAGTACCAATTGAATTGAAAAATTTAAAAAAATATTTTGAAGATAAAACTGAAACTTATAATATAGATTATGAAAAGAGTAAATTAAAAGGTGCTCAGTTCTTAACTTATATAAGCAATTTAGATATACCTTGCGATATATCAAACTATGATGATGAATTACTATTAGCATATTTTGAAACACAAATGTTAGTAAATATACCGATGTTAGAAAGAGTTGCTATGCAAGTTCTTTTTGAACATAAAGGTTTAATAAAAAATGTAGTTCACGGTGCTTTTATTTCTCAAAATTTAGAAATAATAGAACAATGGGCAAACAAATTAGAAAGTCTACCTTTATATAATATGTCTATCATAGGAGAAGGTGCTTTTAAAGACTTTGTTGATAGTTATCCTAAAGACGATAGTAATGATGTAAAAGGTATTAACTTTGTTAGTCTATTGAAACATAAAGATTTTTATTTTTATTATAATAAATCTAACGAAAAGAATGTTAGATACTATACTAAATACTTTACAGAATATATGTTTAAAGGCAAAAGTCTATTTGATTATTGGGGTGTAAAAGAAAACCCTATGTTTTTGATGACTTGGGCAGTTGCCGAAGGTAAATTTGATATTAAAAAATATAACCAAGCTAAAAAAGAAGATATAGGAAACTTAAATGCTACACCTGTTTAATAAAGTTTATTTACAATTTGACGATTCAATAGATTGTCATACACATAGATATGTTATTTCCGAAGAAAAAGGAAATCCAATGTTATCAGAATTAGGTAATGCTTATAGAGGCACACTAATTAACTATGCTAAAAATAGAAATGAAATGACAGGTAAGTTTGATGACTTAACTGGTTTCTTTGAAGATGTATGTCAGAAACAAAAATCATTGAATAGTAAAGTTGTTATATATTGTGATACACAAGCATTTTTAGAATTATCTGTTATATGGTTAAAAACTATCTTACCTTTTGGTGATAGTGATAGTATTGTTAAATACCTAGACATACATTTACACAACGAAAGAATTATTGCAAATACACAATGCCAACCAACACATATTTTAGACTTAACTAAACTAAATGCAGGTTTAGGAAATGTTAAAGGATATGCTGATGTTTTACCTACTTTAGAATTAGATAGAATCAAAGCGCTTAATTTAAATTTCTCAATTGAATTATTGCTTGGAGAGTATTTTGCTGGTGCTGATACACACGAAGATAATTTACTTTCTTCTTATCATATGTTCTTACAAAGATTTTATAAAGAAATACTAACAGATGTTAGAGAAGATACTTTATTAAATCTTTTAAATAGGTCGCAACAAACTGCTGTAGGTTATTCTGAAAGTGATGTTGTAATAAATGCTGATAATCCTTTTGAAGGAATTTCAGAATTGTCTGCCTTTGCTGATGAAGAAGTTTTTACTGCTAGACCTGTTGCAAATGCTGGATATGTGAATACAATAACAATAGATAATTTGTCAAGTGAAAAACAAACTGCATTAAAAAATTTAATTACTACAATACAAACTTTACAAAATATCCCAAATCCAGATTATTCAATGGCACACTTTGACAAGGCGTGTAATACTTCTTTGTCTAAAAGTGATTTTGATACAATAATTAATGAAGCGGTGACGAATAGTCCATCTTTGGCGTATATTCCAAGATTTGATGTTGGTAATGTTAATTACTCATTTATTCAATATCTTCTTTCTTTAAAGAAAGATAATGATTCAGATACACTAGGAAAATACAGACTATTCGCAAACTCATAGGAGTTTAAATGCGAGAGTTTTTAATAGACCCCAAAAGAGATCCAGAACAAGAGTACACAATTCATTTATTTGAATTTTGTAATTTAAGATGTGCTTTCTGTTGGCAAAACCACGATGACACGGTTGGAATAGATACCGTAATCAATAAAATAGTTCCTGTAGAAAAATTTATCAAATCCGAAATGATGATGAAGGTTGTATTTAATATTATGGGTGGTGAAGTCTTTGCACCTGCAATCTATAACAAAGAATTAAATCAAGCATATAAAACTTTATCAAAAGGCATACAAAAGATATGCGAACACTATGAGAAGAAAGTTAGAATTAATTGGGTTACTAATTTGATTATGAGTGATGAAGGTAATGACTTATTAAGAGATTTATTAAGTTGGTCCGAACACGAAGGTATTGAAGCAACAATTACTACAAGTTATGACCCGAGAGGCAGATTTAATAAAAAAGATTTAGAACGATTTAAACAACAAGTAATCTATTGGGGAAAAGAAATAAAATCTTTTTCAATGTTAATAACTAAACCAATGATAAAATATCATTTAGAAGAAGGCGACCCATACTTCAAACATTTATATAATGAAGGTTATGAGATTTACTTTGATTATTATACACCAGACCAACACGCAAAATATTTTATGCCAAGTGATACAGAATTATTTAAGTTCTTTAAGTATATAATAGATAACTATCCACAATGTTCTCCTGTAAGAGAATGGATATTTAACAAAAGAAATTATGCTAGTTGTAGAACAAGTAAATTAATATTACAAGATAATACATTATGTCAATGTGGTAATCTTGTACAGGACCCAAAAGATTTAGTAATGTATAGCTCACCTATAAAGAAAAAGGACAATTCAATTATTGAAAATAAATTTTTAGAAAAATATAATTGTGCTAGTTGTGAATTTTTAGATAGATGTACTTTAGGATGCTTTATGAACCACGATTATAAATGGAGGGAAGAATTGGATGAATGTGTTTACAAACTTACGCACAGATATATTGAAGATGTACGAATACAAAGAAACTTTGTCGCAACCTGATATTTCAAAACTTAAAATTAATAATACAGACATTGAAATACAATTAGATGAGTTTCCAATTCAAAGACCATTTATACCTAGAATAGATGGCAGACAAGCACATTTATTTTTATGGTTAGGTAAGAAAGAAGAAGATATTGAAACTTATAATCTAGCAGAAAAGAATATAGGTGAAAAGATGTGGGTACATAATAAAACACCTAATACTTTTATAAAAGGTGTAGGTATGTTTCATATCTATGATGATTATGTTATAGTAGGGTCTTTAAAGTATCCTGGTTATATGAGAAGTAAAAGTCCAGTAGAAAGAAGACACTTAATAAGAACAATGTGGTGTGAAACAATTAATATATTTAAAGATAGAAGAATATTATGTCCTTCTGGTACTTATTTTGATTACTTACACTTATCTATGAATCAAATGAAAGCACAAAAGGAACCATATCATAGAGAGATAATGCAACAATTTGGTTTTCATAAAGATGTAATATATGAACACTTTTGGATTAGAGATAAAGATACTACAACTGGTTTAGATTGGATTAAATTATATGGAAATTAAATTTACAGATACAATAAATGTAATTGATGATTTTTTAACTGATAAAGAATTGATTGGTTGGTTAAAAGATGAAAGTAAAATTGATAGTACAATTAAAGGACAAGATACATTTAATCTTACTTATTCTCAAAATGAATTTGGTAAGATTGCAAATGCAACACTATTAAATTATTGTGCCTCAAATAATATAGACTATAATAATTTAGAGTTATCTAATTTTCAAAAAGGTAGATTAAAGAAGTATGATAAGTCTAGTGTGACCAATCATTTATATGAACCACACCACGACCAAGTTGAAGGTGCTTTTATTTCTGCAATCTATTATATAGAAAGTGATTATACACCTGAAAAATGGGTAGGTGGTGAATTAAGTATATATAAAAATCTAACTTTTGCTGAATATCCTTATAATACAATAAACATTAATCCTGTGCCTAATAGATTTATAATGTTTCCTGGGTTTTTAGTACATAGAGTTAAACCATACTTCGGAGAAAATCCTAGAACATCTTTAGTATTAGGATGGCAAGTAAAAGACCAACCAAAGACAGAACCAATATGGATTTAATAATTAAACCTACTGAATTATGTAATTTCAAATGTTCATTTTGTTCAAGTACTCAATTAACAAAAGAGAAAAAGAATTGGTTAAAACACGAACAAATATTTGAGTTCTTAACAAGATTTCCTCATACTAAAACTATTATAGTAAATGGTGGGGATCCTTTAATGATGGAACCTGAATACTATTGGAAGATTATTAGATGGTTAGATGAAAGAGACTATGCAACATCAATTTCTTTAACAACAAACTTATGGCCGTTCTTAAAGAAACCTAGTTTGTGGGTAGACTTGTTTAATGATAAAAGAATAGGAGTAACCACTTCTTTTCAATATGGTGGTGGAAGATTAAAAGGAGACTATTCAGAATTTACAGAAGACGACTTTTGGCAATGTTCAGACGCAATGTTAAAGTATTGTGATTATAGACCAGACTTTATTTCTGTTATAACAAGAGAGAACGAACACAACGCAATTAAAAATGTTGAGTTAGCAAAGTTTATGTCAGAAGATAACGAGCCAAAAGGTACTTTACATAATTTATATAGAGAAGAAAAGACAGGTGTTGAATGTAAATTAAACTATGCAATGATGAGTGGTGAGCAAAAAGAACCATTTTTATTATCAGATATATATGAGATATATACTAAAATATATAATCTAGGTTTAGCACCTTGGGAATTTAATACGAAACAAATGATGTTGACTATTAGTGATTGTAGTACGACTTGTCCTTTAAGTAGAAAGTGTGATGAAGGTATAAGATGTTTGCAACCCGATGGAGACTATTATAGTTGTGGTGCTTTTGGTGATGATAGAGATAAAGAAATAGATTTTAAAAGAGAAATGAAAGGTGAATTTTTTACACCATTACAAGATGACCTTTCATTAAATAGTATGAAACAAGGATGTTTTACTTGTCCAATGTTTAATATATGTAATGGTTGTAGAAAGACAATAAAAGATTATCAACACGCTGGAACAATAGAGAAACATTGTGAGAAGATGAAACGAATAGGACCTGATATACTAAAAGCAAATGGAAGTACTTTACAAATGACACCGTACATAAGCGAGGCACGATGATGAGAAGTGGTTCCAATATAGAAAATGTTTTAATTAATGGAGTTTGGCCTACAGCGGATCCAATGCCATTTAGATTTTTTGAAGGTGTTGAAATACCATTTAAAGAAATAGAAGGTTACAAAGTAGCAATACATACTCCAGAAGTTGAGAATGCTCTCAAAATGTGCCATACTTATTTGGGTGATAAATATATTAAACAATTGTCTAACAATTATACTTTATGGGGACAACCAGAAATTATTAATGGAGTAGACAAAGGTTCTTTGAAATGGCATAATGATAATAAAGAAGGAGCTAATATAGCTGCTCTTATCTATTTTACTTCTGCAAGTAATCCTGATACAGGAGGACAATTAGAAGTAAGAAGTGCTATTACAAAAAGTTTATCTGCATACTTGTACCCAGGCAAGACAGATATTATAATATTGAACCACAAAAAACAATGGGAACACAAAGTTGGTGCTTTTAGACCAATAGGTGTTGAACGAATAACAGGATATTTTGATTATAACATATGAGTGAATTAGATTTTTTTAAATTTATACAACAGATGGAAAAAGAAGTATACGGTATTACTCCATTATTTGAGGATTTAGATTATGACGAAGCAGAAAATTAATTTATCAATTAATCCATCTTATCATTGTAATTTTAGATGTTCTTGGTGTTATCTTACACCTGAGCAATTAGGTGATACTAAAACTATAAGTGATGAAAGATTAAATGAATTACTAGCAGAAGTTTCTGCTCATAGAGAAATTAATCATATTGATTTATATGGTGGTGAGATTGGTATATTAAAGAAAGAACAATTAAAGAATATAACAGAAGTTATTAGATTATATTATAAAGATAAAATCAATATCAACACAAACCTTTCTGTATTAAGAGAAGAATTTTTTTATCCTGATTATTATTTAAGTGTTAGTTGGGATATAGAAACTAGACAAGACTATCATAAAGTTAGAGAGAATATGGCAAAACTGCCAGTTGACTTTTCTGTATTATGTTTAGGAACAAAAGAAGTAATGTCTCACTCTAAAGAACATTGGTGGACTATGTTTAATAGAATTGACTTTGAATCTGCAAAAGCAAATAATGGCAAATCTCATTTTAAAAGTGTAGAATTAAAACCTTATAGTGCTAATCAAGCAAATGACCAAGGAGTAACCCACGCACAATTTGAAGATTATGTTTTAGAATTATTAGTACAGGAACCTGGTAGTAAGAAAGGTGATTATGAATTTGTAAATAAAAAGAAAGTAATTGCTTCTTTAAATAAAGAATACAACGCATTTAGCGATGACCATTTATATATTACACCAAACGGTAAGTTTGCTGTATTAGAATTTGATAAAGATGATAGAGAATACTTTTTAGAATTAGATAGTTTTAAAGAATACGAAGATTGGTGTATAAAAGAAAAAGAAAAAACAATATCTCCTATATGTAAAAAATGTGAATATCTAGGACATTGTTTAACAGAACATTATCAATATGTAAAAGATTTAGATAATGGTTGTAATGGATATAGGTATCTATTGGATACTTATGAATTTAAATATGGGAAATAGAGCATTTTGTATTGGCAACGGTCAAAGTAGAAAAGGTTTTAATTTAAAAAATTTAAAATCTCGTGGAGTAATAGTAGGTTGTAATTTTCTTTATAAAGATTTTGCACCAGATATATTAGTTGCAACTGACCATCCAGTTATGCACCACATTTATAACTCTGGTTATTCTTATACTGCTAAATGTTATTTTAGAGATTGGATGAAAATACCACAAGAAAATTTTGAGAATATGATAACAGGTTTCTTTCCTGACTATAGACATTTAAGAGCAATAAGAAAGTCTGGTCATCTAATAGAAAATAGTAGAGCAGGTTCAAATGAATTTGTATTACACGGATATAATGATAAAGAAACTGGAAAGAATATGGTATGTGTAAGTTGGTGTACAAAAGATTATGTCTATAATTTGACAGACATAATAAAGGATCCAGAACAAACTGGTTGGGCAACTGGTCCTGCAAGTGGTTATGTTGCTTGTAAGACGATTAATAATATGAAAGAAGTATATTTAATTGGACACGACTTCTATAGTATGGGTACAGGATTTAATAATGTATATAAAGGACAACCTTTCTATAAATCAGATACACACCCTAGTAATTACTATATACAGAATTGGATATTGCAATGGAAAAAATTGTTTAGATGGTATCATCATATTAAGTTTTATAAAGTAAATAGAAAAAGTTATTTAAATATCAAAATTCCTGAATGGGAAGATTGTAGAAATTTGGAGTATATAAGCTATGAAAGAATGGAAAATCAAACAAGAAGTCTACCATAGATTAAATCCTACTCACTCGGATATGTTAATGGATAAAGAAATATCCTTAATATGGGATGAACAAGAGACGGTACGATTTGCCATTAAACATTGGCACGAAAGGGTAGATAAGTTTATATATCCAGCAAAGAGTTATTGCGTAGCAGTTTGTTATGCAAAGTGGATTGAGAGAGATTATGGAGATAATTTTTGGGACTTATTAAATGACCCAAATTTATTGTATAGTAATGACCCTTACTTTGAAGTATATAAAGATAAGAAGCATATATACAATCCTATTATATCAGCTTTTCCTGAAGATGAAAGTCAAGGAATGATACCTGATATTAGGGATTGGTATGAAAAAGAAATAAAGTACGATACAGGTATTAGTATAAATAGTAAATATAAGGAGAAATAATTATGGCTATTAAGATAAATGGTAAAGAGTACGATGAAACGAAATTTGACGACAAAACTAAAAATTATGTGATTGCTCGTCAGGAATTGGTTCAAAATCGTGCAAGACTGGAGATTGAAGCGGAAAAGATTGAGGTATTGATAAGATTTTACAATGCTAAGATTTGTGAGTTCCTAGGAATTGACCCCAATGCTCCTAAAGAAACAACGACTGAAAATAAAACAGAACAAAAGAGTTAATTAGATGGCGGCGATTGCTAACCTACGAATAGACCAAGGCACTACATTTTCTAGTAATATAACATTGGCAGGAAGTGATGGAGCAGCTTGGGATTTAACAGGTCATACCGTAGAGGCCAAAATGGCTAAAGGGTATGAAAGTACAAAGACACGGACTACAATGACAACTGCTGTAGCGAATCCGACTACAGGAATTATCACATTATCACTAACTTCTGCTCAAACAGCTGCCTTGGACGCACCAAGCAGATATGTTTATGATGTAGAGGTTACTAGGACTAGTGATTCTGTAGTAACCAGAGTCATAGAAGGTATTATTACCGTTCGTCCTAATGTTACCGTCTAAATTCTCTAAATACTTCAAAATTGATTAATATTTGAATTGCCATTTGGTATAAATATTAACACAATAAAGGGAGAAAAGAAGTGTCTCAAATAAAAGCTAGAATAGACTCAACAATTAGTAGACCTCAACAAGTATCGGTTACTATGCCTGCTGGAGCAGCGTCTCAAACTGCTGTAACCAACGCAACATTAAAATTTAGACTATTAGCTGATGTAGACTCGTCTACCCTGGCTGATGGTTCTATGATTCAGTATTCTGCAACAAGTGATAAGTTTGTTGTAAGAGACGAAATCACAACTACAACAGGTTCTATAACTTTAAATGGTGGTTCATTTTAAAAAGAGAGAATAAGATATGGCAACAATAATACGAATAAAAAGAAGTGCTAACACAACCGCTCCTAGTACACTAAAACTTGGAGAATTAGCTTTAACTTATGGAACTGGAACTGCTGGAAATAATGGAGATAGATTATTTGCTGGTACAGGTGGGGTTGATGGAAATGGTGACGCAAATGATATTGATGTAATTGGTGGTAAGTATTTTACAAGTTTATTTCCTACAACAAACGGTGTAGTTGGTTCAGAAAAATTAATAACAACAGATTCAAATAACAGAATTGACCAAATGGTATTTGGTAACTCAAATACTGATTCAGGTCAAATTACATTTAACGAAGCATTAAACAACGGTTCAAACAATGTTGTTTTAAAAGCTCCGTTATCATTAACAAATTCATCTACACTTTTATTACCTGATGGTGCTGGAAGTGCTGGACAATTCGTAAAAGTAACCTCGGCAAGTGGTTCAGAAGCACAATTAGGTTTTGCTGATGTTGATACAACATTAACTTTAACTGATAGTACTGGAACATCAATTAACTATTCAACTGCTGACTCTTTATTACTTACAGGTGATGGAACAATTGATACTGCCGCTACTGCGAATACAATTACAATTAAAGTACAAGACGCTTCAATTGGAACAACTCAACTTACAAACTCTGGTGTAACCAATGCTAAATTGGCAAACGATAGTGTTACCATTGGAGGAACTGCTGTTGAATTAGGTGGTTCTGCAATAACAGACCTTACAAGTTTAACAAGTGTTGTTGTTGATGACTTAACTTTAAATGGACAAGATGTTTCAACAACTGCTGGAAACAAAGACATTACTTTAACTCCACACGGAACTGGTGTTGTAACCGTACCTAGTGGATATAAAGATAGAGCAGGTTTTGGTGCTGACGCTTTAGCTACTAAAGAGTATGTTGATGGATTTACTTCAGGATTAGATGTTAAAGATAGTTGTAGAGTTGCTACTACTGCTAACTTAACGGTTACTTATGACCAAACAAACAAAAGATTAGATAATGCTGGAACACAGGCCGCTTTATCAATAGATGGTGTTACCTTATCAGTTAACGATAGAGTATTAGTTAAAGACCAAACAGAAGCAAGACAAAATGGAATCTACAAGGTAACAGATGTTGGTTCTAACTCTTCTAATTGGAGAATGGAAAGAAGTTCCGATACTAATACAGGTGCTCAATTAACTGGTGGTTCATTTACTTTCGTTGAAGAAGGAACTGCTAATAGTGATAATGGTTATACATTTACTCACAATGGTATACCAACACTAACAGACAACACATTATCTAACAATACAGAATTACCAGTATCACAATTCTCGGGTGCTGGACAAGTAGTAGCTGGTGCTGCTCTTGTAAAAGCTGGGAATACTTTAGATGTTAATGTAGATGACGCTTCAATCGCTGTTGTGTCAGACGCTTTACAAGTTAAAGCTGGTGGTATTACAAATGCGATGTTGGCAGGAAGTATTGCTAACTCTAAACTTGCTGATCCAAGTGTTTCACTTGCTGGTGAATCTGGAACAGGTACGGTTAGTCTTGGTGGTACATTAACTTTTACTGCTGGCGAAGGAATTGATACGACTGCTTCAGGTTCTGCAATTACTATTGCTGGTGAGGATGCTACAACAACAAATAAAGGAGTTGCTTCGTTTAGTACTGATAACTTCACGGTAACAAGTGGTGCCGTTGAGGTTACTACTATTGATGGTGGGTCGTTCTAATGGCTACCGTTCTTAAACCAAAACGAAGTTTTACTTCCGCCGCTGTCCCTAGTGTAAGTGATTTAGAGATTGGCGAATTGGCGATGAATGTCGCTGATGGTAAGTTTTTTACAAAATTAAATGCGAGTACTATTAAAGAAGTTGGTGGTGCAAGTGCTGTTAATATTCAATCAGTATTAAATGCTGGTAATACAACAACTACTGACATATTTTTTAATAATGCAAATATAATATTTGAAGGTGCTACACCTGACGCCTACGAAACAACATTAACGGTAGAAGACCCGACTGCTGATAGAACGGTTAAACTACCAAATTCAAGTGGAACTTTGGCATTAACAGGAGATATTCTTGCTTTTGCTGTAGTATTTGGGGGATAATAAACAATGGCAAGTGCTTTTAAAAATGCTGGACAGGCAAATCCAACAACTGATGGTGTAGGTGCAAATGTATATACTGCTCCTTCTAATGGAACTGCCGTATTACACGCTGTTTATATCTCAAATAAGAATGCTGCTACTCAAGCAGTAGTAGATGTATCGGCAACGGTAGATGGTGGAACAACTTTTAAAAGTATTATAAAAGGTTGTATAATCCCACAAAATAACACTTTTATATTAGACAAACCAGTCAATTTAGAAGCAAATGATATAATAAGAGTAGTGAGTAATGTGGCAGATACAGACACATTTATATCTGTATTAGAGAACACATAATAGATTATAAATAGTATAAATATAACAAAAGAGGAATTATTAAATGGCATTAGCATTAGCAACAGGAGCTTCAACCGCTGTAGGAGTAGACGCTGCTGGTTTTCAGATTTCAAATGAATACGCTATGCACGCCCTAAACCGTGATGTTAATGGTCTTTTAATTTACACAAAGACTAAACTTGATAGTACTGATACTATTGATGTTAACGACGGACAAGGTTTTGGTTATAATGGTTTTGAAGGACTTGCAATAGGTAAAGCAAGTGATGGTACTACCGTTCAGAATACACTACAAAGTGATTATGATGAGAGTACAGACGACCATTATCAAACAAATGCTAAGTTTAGAAAGTATCAACAGGTTAGATTTGACCCATTGAAACTTTTTTATTTTATTAATGATGAAGGAATGTTAGTTGCGAGATACCAACACGACTATACATATGCTGCTACAGAAACGGCAACTTCAACAACTGGTAATAACTGGATACCCGCTGGTGGCGTTTATTATACACAGGCCAATCAGGAAAGGTATTTGTAAAATTAAAAATTAGAGAGAGATAAAAATGGCAGATTTTATTTTAGGTAGACTTAAATTTCACTTCAAAGGTGATTGGGTTACCGCAACCGCTTATATTAAAGATGATGTTGTAAGATATGGTGGAAATAGTTTCGTTGCAATGGCGAACCATACATCTTCAGCAGCTTTTGAAACAGACCTTACATCAACAAAATGGAAAAAGATGGCAGCTGGGCAAGACTGGAAAGGTGCTTGGGCAGCTACTACATTTTATAAAGTAGACGATGTTGTACAATGGGGAGGTTCTACCTTCGCTTGTAATGAAGCACACACTTCACAAACAGACTTATATGACGATACATCAAAATGGACATCTTTTGTTCCAGGATTTGCTTGGAAAGGTACTTACACAAATGGTACTGCTTATAAAGTAAATGATTTAGCAAAATATGGTGCAAATGTTTATATCTGTACCGTAGAACATACTGCCGCTTCTACAATAGATACTGCTAAATTTGCTTTATTCGTTTCAGGATTAGAATTTGAAGATTCATACAACGCTGGAACAGCTTATCAAGCTGGAGACATTGTATCTTATGGTGGATACAATTATGTTGCTGTAGTACAAAGTACTGGCGAAACACCATACAACAATGCTACTAAATGGGAAATTTTAACAACTGGTTATAAGATGGTTGGTACCTATGCAGGTGCAACTGCTTATAAAACTGGTGATGTAGTCCAATATGGTGGTCACACTTATGTTGCAAAAACAGACGCAACAGGTGTTGTTCCAACAAACACTACAAATTGGGATTTATTAAACGAAGGTTTAAAATGGAATGATACTTGGGCAGACGCAACTGCTTATGCTCCAGGTGACGCTGTTGCTTATGGTTCATCTTCTTATAGATGTAAATTAGCACACACTTCTTCTGCTGTCGCTGGTGACGCTAAAAGACCAGATTACGATACTGGTGGAGTTTATTGGGACTTACTTGCTGAAGGAGATTCAAACTTCGTAACCACAACTCGTGGAGACTTATTAACTAGAAACGCAACACAGAATGTCAGATTGGCAGTAGGTACTGCTGGTTCTATGTTAAAATCTGATGGTACAGATGTTGCTTGGGCACTTGCTCAAACTAATGACAATGTATATTTTGTTGCACCTCACGGTACAGACGCTTTACCAAGTAGTGATACTGGTAGAGGAACTTCTTTAGATAAACCTTGGGCAACAATAGCATATGCTTGTAATTGGATGAAAGACACAGGTAACTCTGGATTAGATTACACGGTTACGGTTACAAACACAACAATATTTACAATTACTTTAGCTACTTCAAGTTATGCTCACACTTATTCAAGTGGTGGTACGGTAACTAAATCAGACTATAGTACACTTTCAATTTCAGACGCTCCGTATAACAACTCAACAGGTGTGGTAACAATTACTACTTCTGCTGTTCACGGATTAACAACAGGTGATAAAGTTAAATTATCTGGAATAGTTTATACTTGTTCTGAAGGAACTAAAACTTATCCAAGAGATACGGTTAATAAAACGCTTTATGTTAAAACTGGAACATATTCAGAAGCATTACCAATTGTTGTTCCTGCGAACACACAAATTATTGGTGATGGAGTAAGAAGTACAAAAATTAAACCTGCTTCAGGAAATTCAACTGCAAGTGGTCTAACTAACACACCTAACGCAAGAGCTGATATGTTTAGAGTTAGGGATGGAGTGACGATGACTGGTATGACTTTCTCTGGAATGTTAGGAACTATGGGTGCTGCTGACGCAAATGGCGTAGCAAGACCAAATACTGCTGACGGTGCTACTCGTTCAGGTGTAGTTATCGCTTTAGACCCAGGTACAGGTACTACAGACAATTCTGCTTGGATTGAATATAAATCTCCATTTATACAAAATTGTACACACTTTGGAACTGGTTCAGTTGGTATTAAGATTGATGGTTCACTACACGGTGGTGGATATGCTTCAATTCTTGCAAACGACTTTACACAAATTTCAAGTGATGGTATTGGTGTATGGGCATTATCAAATGCTAAATCAGAATTAGTATCAGTATTCACTTATTACTGCCATCACGGTTATTTGGCTGATAGTGGAGCTGTTATCAGAAGTTTGAACTCTAACAACTCTTATGGAGAATATGGTTCAACTGCTGCTGGTATTGACGCTTCAGAAACACCTTATACAGGAACGGTAGATTTAAGAAACAACGAAGCAAGAGTAGGAAGAGTATTAATTGCTGGTTCAGGTATTGGAAGATTAGAATTTGAATACGCTGGGGAAAGTTATTCTTCTGCCACTATTGCGTTTGCTGGTTCTGGTGCTTCAGGTGCCGCTACTGCTTCATTTAACGATGGTGCTGTAAAACATATTAAAGTTGCAACAAATGGTTCAACTCACTTTACAACTTCAGGATTTGCACAATCAGGAACTTCAACTACATTAAAACTTGCTGCTTCTGATTCACAACCAGACGATTTCTATAATGGAATGAGAATAAATGTTTATACTGGAACTGGTTACGGTAATACTGCAATCATAACTGACTATGTTGCTTCTACAAAAACTTGTACGGTACAAAAAAATAATGGTACTGCAGGTTGGGATGTATGGGTAAACTCTGGTTTATCTTCTGCAACAACTTTTGATACAACATCTGGTTACGAAATAGAACCAAGAGTGACTATTTCTGGTGGTGGTTCTCCAACAAGAGACGCACTCGCTAGAGCTGTTGTAGATAATCAACAAATTTCAAAAATTTATATATTAGACGGAGGTGCTGGTTATTCTTCTGCACCAACGGTAACAATTACAGACCCTAACGCTTCAACGGTTGGTACTGCTACTTCTGAAATAGGAGATGGAGTAATATCACAAACAACGGTTGGAACTGCTGGTTCTGGATACAAAACAGAAACAACAACTGCTACTATATCTGGTAATGGTTATGCTGAAATATCAAGTGAAGGTACTGCCTTTGTTAGATTAACAGGATTATCAAAATCACCTACAGGTGGAGACATTGTAGAGTTTGCTGGAATAACTGGACAAGCTTACTATGTTGTGGCGGTTACAGGATATTCTGCTGGTGCTGGAACGGTTAGAGTAAATCCTAAATTTACAACTGCTAACAAACCAACTCACGCTGAAACTGCTACTTTAAGAAGTAATTACTCAAACATAAGATTAACAGGACACGACTTCCTAGATGTTGGTACTGGAGATATTGCAACAACTAATTATCCAAATGCTCCAACACAGGCGGCAGACGCTAATGATGAAATCTATGAAGCTGATAGAGGAAGAGTATTCTATTCTTCAACAGACCAAGATGGTAACTTTAGAGTAGGTAATCTATTTAAAATTGAACAGGCAACTGGTAAGGCAACATTGAATGCCGAAGCATTTGACCTTTCTGGATTACAAGAATTAAGTTTAGGTTCAAGTGCTCAAGGAAACTTTGGTGCTACAATTGCTGAATTTAGTACAGACGGAACATTGGCAGACAATTCTGATACTGCTCTTGTAACCGAAAGAGCTATTAAGACTTATGTAGATGGACAACTTGGTGGTGGTCAAAACGACTTGTCAGTTAACTCATTAACGGCAGGTTCAATTACTGCAACAGGACAAACTATTTCTACAACAGGATTAAGTGGAACAGATGTTAATTTAACTATTGGAACACAAAACGATGGTATAATTACATTAAACGCACAAACACAAATAGGAATTACACCTTCGGCTGCTAACGACATAGTTAATAAATCATATGTTGATTCGCAAGGTACTCCAACATTACAAACACTTTCAATTGATGATGTTGATTTGGCATTAAAACGAAGAGTTATTACAAATGCTAATGAACTAATCCAAAAAGAAAGTACTCGTTTTGATGGTACAGATAAAGCTGAAGGATTTGAATTTATCAACGGCACTATGCAAATTAATATAGACAAAGCTGGAGATTTGGTAATAGAAACAATATAAATATAGTAAATTAGGAAGATAAACAATGGCAACAACAAAAACTAGAATTGGAAATCTGTTCTTCAATTATCAAGGAGAATATTCAAGTACAAAAACATATTATAAAGACGATGTTGTTATGTACAACAACACAGATTGGATTTGTACAAAGAATTCTGCTACAACGGGAACTGCTCCAGTAGACAATCAAAGAAGATATGTCAGAATTACTAAAGCTGTTTCAGCTAGTACAGGTTCTAACGCATATAAATGGGATGGTGAAGCTGCTTGGCCTCAATCAGAAGTACAATATAAAATTGGTGATACTTTAGTTTTACACCAAGATGGAAACGATTTTGATGATAACAAAATTGCTTTTTCAGATTCATCTACAAACAAAAATACAAATTTATACCACAAAGATGTTACCTATTTCTTAAATGGTAAAGCTGTTGGTGCTGGTACGGCAACTAATGAATATTTTAATTCATCAGCTTTTAACAATGCTACTAAAAGAGAAATTAGAATAGATTTTACAAGTGAAACACCTAAAGAAATTTATATGTTTAACTATGATAATCCAAGTGCCAATTGGGGTCCTAAAATAGTTGTTGCTGACCATTCAATTTGGAAACCGATTAGACAATCATTTAAATGGAGAGGTGAACACGATAACACAAACGATAGTGGTTCATATCAAACTTATTACACAAATGACATAGTAAGAATAGTTGTTCCTTTAGATAACGACTTTTCTGAAACGGTTATGGACCAAGAGCATATTCAATCTGCAAGAGCTACTTATATTTGTATAAGACAGCATACTTGCGATGGTACAAGTAAGTTTTTACCTTGGGACCAAGAAGTTGATACAGACGACAATAAGTATTGGGAAAGAATTTCAGAAGAAATGCAATTTGATGATGAGATAGTTGAAGATAGTGGAGCTGTTGCTACAATTACAAACATATCTGCTGCTTCTCCAAGTAGAAAACAAGGATTTTACTGGTCTGTTAATTCTAAAAACATAACTGCCGCTGCTGAAAACTCAAATGCTGGTAGAACAGGTGGATATAATCCTCCAATGTTTGATGTTGAAGTAGAAGGTTATCAATCTGCAAAAACTTGGACAATTGAAACAAGTGCTCATTACAAAAGAAAAAAAGGAAAATACAATAATGTAACCCATACTTCTTCAAGTGGTGGTGGTTCAAACTCCTATTGGGATTTTGAAGTTGATATGGAAGGAAAAGTAACCAAAGCTGTTCTTACGAAGAAAAATCTTGGTGGTGATATGGGTGGATTAGGATATGCTGTTAACGAAGAATTAACTTTTGCTGATTCAAGTTTCGGTGGAGGTGGTGCTCCAGATGTTGTATTAAAGATTACTGCAATAGGAACTTGGGGTGCATTAAACATTAATTTAGCCAAAGACGATAGACAAGGAAGACAACACGCACAATGGTATAACGATAATGAAGCACCAGTATTTGGTGGAGAAAATAACGCTACTAATGACCAATTAGGATTTGATGGACAAATATTTTATTCTTCTTCAAATGTAACCTTTGATGTTGCAAGTACAAGTAAAAAAGCTAGAGGTTATGCTACAAGATTTACAGGAAACAGATTAGAGTGTATGTCTCTATGTAATACAAATGGTCCAATTGGAGACGATAACAAGTATTACAGATTACCTGGACAATTCCAACAAGCTAATTGCGTTAACTGGCCGTGTTTTATTAATGGTCGTGGTGGTATTACAAGTTGGGGTTCAAACTCAAATGGACAAAACGGAATTAATCAAGGTTCTGTATTAATGGGAGTTGGAATGACTTTCCCATTTACAGATTGGTATAGAAGTACAGATAACGGTGGTAGTGGTGTTCATACTACTCCTGATGGAGAACCACCTAAAGCACTTCAATTAATATCTGGATATGAAAGTGGTATGGCATTATTTAATAATGGCGAAATATACCATTGGGGTTACGGAGGTCACGGACAAAGTGGTGACGCTGCTACTTCAAATAGAAGTTATCCAGTAAGATGTGGTGGAACATATCAGGAAGTTTATCTTGCTGCTAACACTTCAACACACACTTTAAAAGATACAAAAATTAAAAGAATATGGGTTACTAATTGGGGCGGAGACAATAACACAAATACACACTCTTGTTATGCGTTAGATACTGACGGAGAACTATGGGCGTGGGGTTATAATGGTTATGGTCAATTAGGACAAAACAATACTACAGACTTAAACAGACCAACTAAAATTAACAAGACTTCTTACTTTAATGGTAATAAGATTCTTGCTTTCTGGACTGCTGGGGCAGGATACGCTTTCTGTTTCGCTTTAGATACTGCTGGAAAATTATATAGTTGGGGTTATAATGGATATGGAGTACTTGCTCAAGGTAACACAACAAACTTATCAGTACCAACTGAAATAACTGGTGTAACCTTTGATAATGGTTCTTCAAACGCTGGTACAATTAAAAAATTATTAGTTGATTCTCAACAATCATACCAAAGGGTTGCTGTTCTTACAGACAAAGGTAAAATATATTGGTCTGGAAGAAATGAATATGGATGGGCGATGATGGGAAATACAACAGATGTTAATACATTTACTCAAATGTCTGGTGGACCTGGAAGCGGAACTAATTCATATTGCGCTAATATGTGGTTTACTGGAAATGGAAGATACGCAAGTTTCTGGACTAAAGATAGTACAGGTGCTATAAAATGTTGTGGTTACAATGGTTCTTATGAATTAGGAATTGGAAATAACAACAACCAATCAAGTGCTGTTGATCCTAAATGGCAAATTAATGGAACAACAACTGCTGATTTAGAAAATATTAAAGACATTGGTTGTAATAGTGAATATGGTAACCAATGGTGTTGTAATGTATGGGTATTAACTTACGATGGATTTATGTTTAATACTGGAAGAAATAACCACGGACTTGGATGCCAAGGTTGGTCTTCTGACTATACTAACAGACAATCTACAAACAACATAGAAGAAACAGATGACTATTACTTCCAAATGCAAAGAATGCCGAACTATGCACACGGCAGAATCGAAGATGTAAGAGGAAGAGGTTATTACTCTAGTGATGGTAATAGATACCACTTTAGAGAAATTAGAACATTTGATAACAGGTACCTAATGTGGGGTTACGGTGGAGATTATATGATGGGACAAAATGATGGAAACTACCACTCAATTGCACAACCACCTGTTCTTGGATAATAAATATAATAAGAGGGAAATAGGAAACTAAAATGGCAAAAATAAATCTCGGAAGAATTAAACTACAATTCCAAGGAGAGTACGACACAAACCAGTTATATAGAAGAGACGATATAGTCTACCACAGAAATGCTATGTGGATTTTGACTAGTGAATATCTTCCAGATGGTTCTAGTGCTTATGCTCCAGGAAGTAAGGTTCAAGGTTACAATGTAAAAGAAAGAACTGGTGGTAACTGGTCGCAAGATTCAGATTACAACGGTGCTGACGCATTTAAATATACACAATATTGGACTGAAAACGAAAGAAAAGCTGAAAGACAAAGAACTGATAGAGACGGAAATCCTATCACTCACAATTCTACTTACGGCTCTAACGAAGAAGGTTCAATGGAAATGAACCATAACCAAATCGATTCACATATGGGTACGATTGTTCGCCATCAATCCCACCTTATGGATGAATATGACGCTATGTTCCGAGAGACAGAAGACGATTATTCAGAAATGGATACTTACAATGGTTATGAACAAACTTATTTTAGATACCACTACAGACCAGCAGACAATACTTTTGATGTTGCTGTTGCTGTTTCTGGTGGTGTTCCAGATTTCAAAATTGACAATAGATTAGGTTCATCTACTAAAGGAAGACAATTTGCTGGTTACAGAAACTATGAGTTTGTTAGAGAAGGACATAGATATAACTTCATACAACAAAAGAATTCAAACAAATACTATCCGTTAGGATTTTCTTATACTGCCGATGGTATTCACAATACAGGTGACACAGGTAAATCATTAGGACAAGACCACGATGGTCCTTACTATGTAAAAGGAACAACTTCAACTGGTGATAGTGGTTTCTTTTCACCTTTATACAAAACTGCTACTGCCGCTAATGCTGAAGATACAAGACGAGGTGGACAAGGTGTATCACATAAACTAACTTTTAACCAAGACGATGTACCTGGTTATGAAACACAATCAGTTGCTTTACAAGGTTGGTTACACGATGATGGCACACAAAGAAAAGATACGCAAGTTTCAGTATTAACAGACGCTAGTAATAATACTTACTTACAGGTTACAAATGCTTGGGAAGGAACTACTTCAGGTGGTGCTTCTACAAGAACAAGAAAAACAATTTACATAAACACAGGTGATTCAACTGAACATCACGCACAAACAGGAACAACATATTCTTATGTTTATATTGATGGTGCATTACAAGTTGGCTCAAATGTAACCGCTACGGTAACATATAGTAGAGACGATACAACAACTGCTAATAATGGTGCTGGAAGAAAAAGACTTTTAATAAATGGAAAACCTGTTTATCAATTAGTTGCTGAAACAAATACTGCAACGGTTGATGGTATATCTGGTGCTTATCAGGCAATAGATAATACTGGTACAGGAACAACTACTGCTTTAGGTTCATCTCCAACTTCTAACGAAGGTTTGGTTGAACTTTATATGCCAAAACTTACTGATCCAACTGAAAATGCGGAAAGAACTTTCCAAGTTTCTGTTGCTTCTAGTAAATTTACTATAGATGGTGAAGCGCCAACTGCTAATACGGTTAAATTAGAAGAAGGAAAAACTTATAAGTTTGACCAATCAGATTCTTTAAACGACACTCACATTATAGGATTTTCAACAACTGCCGATGGTACACACGGCGGTGGGTCTGCATATACAACTGGAGTAACCTCTTATGGAACACCTGGAAAAGCAGGTGCTCATACGATAATTAAAGTAAGAGCTGGTACTGCTAAACTTTATGTTTATTGTACTGCTCACTCTGGTATGGGTTTTGCAACTGAAACATATGATACTTCTGCTAATTTAGGAAAAACATATGCTCCTGCAAACATAACTAAATGGAGAGGATTTGGTAAAAACGGATGGGTTAAATACTACCTAGATGGATACCAAGTTGATGAACACACTTACATTGAGACATTTTTCAATGGAACTGGAAACAATGATGACCACGAATACAGACAAAAAATGGAAAATGGCAAATGGAAGGGTGGAAAACAATACAACTTTGAAAACAAAGGTGATAGAACGGTTGAGTTATATGTACCTTATCAAACAACTCAATCTGAAGCAGAAAAAACGGTTATATATCCATTCTGTTTAGAACCAACAACTGCTAGTAGAGCTACTACTGGTATGTACAACGATTTAGGTTTCTCAATTGAGAAGTCTTGGAGAGGTCATAAACATTGGGACAAAATACAATCATCTTTAAGATTTAGAGGTGAATATTCTGTTAATACACAATACAATCACAATGATGTTGTGTCTTACAAACCTTTCAAAAGAATATCAACTGGTGAGAAATTTTACAGACACGGTACTGGATTATATAGATGTATAAGAGATAACAAAGGTAGACCACCTCAACACGGTTATATGGAACCAACAAGGTCTCCTTTAATGACTAAATCTTCGGTTACATCAAACAGACTTACTGGTTATTCTGACCACGAATTTAACAATGAGACAGGTAAGAATTATCCTGCACATATTCAATCATATCATAATGCTTGGGAATCCTTTGCAGGTATGAACAACCAAGAACAATGTGCTGGTGTTTGGTTCCCGAATAGAGGTCCAATAGGTTGGCCTTATAAAGATGGAAGAAGCGAAAGTGCTAACATTTATAGATGTCATATGTACATTGATAAAAATGGTGCTGTATGGTCAATCGGACACGGTTCAGATAACCACAATATGGAACAAGGTCGTTCATCTTCATACTTTAGAGAAGTATCTTTTAGATGGAGAGATTTCTACAATTCAGAAAGTAGAAACGAAGGTGGATATAGTCATAGAGCAGGACCTAAATGGTCTCGTTATGACAGAATGAGAACACCAAGAGCTATCCAAATAGAAATGGGATATAGTTTTACAATGATATTATTTGATAATGGTGAAATCTTCCACGGTGGATATGGTTCACACGGACAACAAGGTACTGGTTATGATGGTGCGCCAGGTATGGCAATATCACCTGACGGATTAGAAAATGTCCACTTCATTAAAATTAATATGAAGTATCAAAATGAAGATAGTACACATACTCCTTGCGCTTTAACAGACGAAGGCGATGTATATACTTGGGGTTATAATGGATATGGAGAGTGTGGTGATGGTAGAACACAAAATAACTACGGACCGAAAAGAATACCTAGAGAATGGTTTAATGACGAGAAAATAATTGACATATGTTGCTCTGGTGGAGATAGTACATCTTTTTATGCTAGAACATCGCAAGATAACATTTATGGTTGGGGAAGAAATAACATTGGTCAATTAGGAGATACAACAACTACAGACAAATACAGACCAATATTAATGACAGGATTTACTGCTTCTGATAATGGTGGTATCGCTGTATGGCAAGCTTGTTCTCACTCATCTAACTCTTGTTTCCAAATATTAGATGGAAACGGATATATTTGGAGTACAGGTAAAAACGATTATGGTAACTTCTTTGATAACTCAACAACTGATAGAAGTACTATGACACAGGCAACTGCTTCTCCTGCTGGGGATATAGTTGACTTTTGGGCTTGTAGATGGAACGGATATAAAACATCTTTCGTTAGATTGAAAAATGGAGAGACTTGGACTGCTGGACACTCTGGAGGTTATTACAATTCAGGTGATGGTGGAACAGGTACAAATACTGCACCTGTACAAGTAGACAAAATTAACAATTTGAAAGAAGTTGCAATTTGCAATACTTATTCTGACCACGGAAGAAGTTATTGGTTAACTGATAATGGGGAATTCTTCTGTCAAGGTAGGGATGTTTATTCATCTATGCCTAATCCAATTGCTGGAGATAACTGGAATGGTGAAGATGGAACATACAAACCATACCACGCTTATGTACCTGCAGGAACAAGAATAAGAACAATGTGTATTCAAGGTGTTGACCAAAGTACAAACTACTATGGACTACAACCTTGGGTAGGAACTGAAGATGGACAAGCACTACTTTGGGGATATTCTAGTAATAACAACTTGGGACACCACGCAACTGCTACTTGGTCAAGTACAGGAAGAGCGATGATGTGGCAAGCTGGTAATGGTAGATAATTATAAATAGAAGTATAACAAAAAAGAAAACGGAGAAATAACAATGGCAAAAGTAATATATTCAATGACTGCTGGAATTGGTCAAGGTGATGATTATACTGCTCCTACAGGAGATACGCCTATTAGTTTAGGAGAAATGGATGGTAAAACATACTTTTCTATAGACGATGGTAATACTACCATTTCAACTAGTGGTGCAAATGATTCTGTATATGGAGTATCAGTAGTATCAGACGCTGATGAGAAAACAAAACTAAAAAATTCTAGCTCTTATGTTGAACAAGGTTTAGACGATTTAGACAAAAGTTTTATGGAAGGCAAAAAAATGATAGATTTATTATCAGATGTGGCAGATGACACTTCTGCAACTAAAACTGCTATCGCTGACCACAAAACTGCTAAAGCTAACTTTTTATCAAATTTAGGATTTTAATTAATTAAGTATTAAGGAAAGAGTAATATGGCATTATCAATAACAGATTTTAAAGTTACCTGGAAGGGTGCTTGGAGAGATAAAGAAAGCTACAACAAAAATGATGTAGTTTACTGGAGAGGTAAATCGTATAGATGTATTGAAGATACACCTATTCATTACACTATCTCGTCTGAAGCAATGATTAACACAAATTCATACGGTCAATATCAACCGACTATGGTGAAAAGAAGTTATAGACCAGATAACAGAAGATATTGGACATTATTACTTGCTGGTAACGATAACATTGAAACTTGGCAATATTGGAGACAATATGAAAGAGGAGAAATGGTTAAAGTTGCTGATAAAATTTATCTTTGTTTGCAAAGAACAAGATATTGTAATACTTGGGTCGTAGAACACGATGGAAGACCTTCAAAATATTGGGAACTAATTTACATAAACGAAAACAAGTGGTCAAGTAGAAACGAAGTTGTATCATTTAACAACCGTGCTCCGTTAGGTTGGAGATACAATATGGGTGTTTCACACACAGGTTGCGCTGACCAAACTTACAGAACTTGTACTTTATGTTCAGATGGTTCTGATATGTGGGTTGGTTCTTCTGATAGTACATCTTCTTCTGGATTAGGAGAAGGTATTGCTGGAAATGACGAACCTGCAAAACATATGTCTTGTGGTTTCACATTTACAGATTGGATGGCGTCAACAGATAACCAATCTTGGAATATTAATGCAACAGGAAGAATGACTACTCCTGATGGATTAGCACCAAAAGTTATCCAAGTTGCAAGAAACTATAACAGAACATTTTGGTTATTTAACAATGGTGAAGTATATTCTGCTGGAGAAAATGGCAGATACGAATTAGGAAATTCAGAAACAACAGATAGACCTTATGCAATTAGGGTAACGGCAACCGATACACAGGACTGGCAAGGTAATACAATTGGAAAAACATATAACCAAACTAGAATGGTTAAAGTAGGATTTTCAGACGAGGCACACGATAATGGTTCTGCTTCTTGTTGGTCATTAGGTTCTGACGGAAGTGTATGGGTATGGGGATACAATAACGAAGGTCAACTTGGTTTAGGTAATCCTTCAATTAATAACTCAACAGATACTAGTGGTGGACCAACTTCAACTGCTTTCTATAGTGCCAATGTTCCTAGACCAGTAAGATTACCACAATCATATTTTGATGGAAGAAGAATTGTAGATATGTGGTGTTCAGGTTCAGAAGAAGCTTGGTGGCACGCACTTGACGATACAGGTCAACTATGGGCGTGGGGTGAAAACCAACACGGTGAATTAGGAGTAGGTAACAGAAATGGAACTTACCACTATACAACACCTACAAGAGTTGGAATTAACTGGAACAGATACGGCGGATTAAAATTATATAAAACAACTTGGTCAAACGGATCACATCATTCTACACACATTTTAGATGGTGAAGGATATATGTGGTTTACAGGTTATACAACTTCAGGCGCTTGGCCTATTGGTTCTCCTGGTTATACAGGAACTCACCATATTGGTTCATTTAGAAGAGAAGGTCACTTTATAAATGGTGATATTGACTTCTTCTGGTGTGGTGGTGATGAAAACAAATGGTTGTATTTAAGACAAAAATCAACAGGTATGCTATGGGTACACGATGGTAACTATGGAACTTATGGTGGTCGTGGACAATCAGTAGAAAGTAATGGATACTGGTATGCTTCAGGTGGTCACCCAGGAAGTTTCTTACATATGAAAGGTCCTAAATGGACGGTTAATGTATGTGATGTAGGTATGAGTAGAGCTGATGGTTCTTATATGTACTCTTTCCCAATGATACTTGATGACGAAGGAATTATATGGGGTGGTGCTCCATATTCAAACGATGAACACGGTTTAGGTGGAACATCTACTAACGATGACCAATGGACAAATGGTGGTCGTAATGACACTCAAGGTTCTATGGAAGACAATGAAATGTTTAGAACAAGAAAAAGAATTGTATTCCAACCTTCAGGTGGTCATAGATGGACTGATTTATTCTATTCAGGAACTGGTTCTTCAAACATACCAAGAGCGCTTAACCAAAGAGGTCAAGTGTATTGGTGTGGATACGATGGTGGATCTTCGGTAACGCAACACTATGATTATTATAGTGAAGGTGCTGATAGTAACCAAACACAATACTTCTTCCACTTGGGTCCTAGAGACTAATATAAATACTATATTATAGACCTTTTAAAGGTCACTATATAAAAACTTGGAGTGAAAAATGAAAGACCTAGAAACCTTTATTGAAAAGGCACGAAGCAACTATGAAACAATGGATTTCATAGTAGATTACAACAACAATAAACTCATCAAAGAAGTTAAAGGAACTTACTTTTATAATCAATGGTTGGTTATAAATCAGTTAGAACATCTAACTTCAGAAATCACTAAAGATTTTCCAGAAATAAACATACGAGAAAAGCTATATGAGGCATTTAAACAAGAGTGGCCTTATGAAGCTGATGATGTTTCAAAACCTTGGGTAGAGCCATCAATGATGTATGGTACCGAAGTGTGGGCAAAACATTTAAAATCATTAAAAGACATTCCATATAAACTAGTTGCTCAACTATACGCTACTCATAGCGAAATTCATAAAAATCAAAAATCTTCTGTATTAGTTGACAAGTTAAAAACTTTATTTGAAAAATATTACAAAGACCATAAAGAAGAAATGTTAGAGGAAGTTAAAATGTCTTGGGATTTTAAAAGAGGTTTAATACAAGATTTAGTGGCACACCAAGAACATATGGAAGAGGTCTTACCTAGAATTGCATTATTTAAACAAGGTGCAAAAGAAATAATGGAAGATAAATCAGGTATTAATAATATGTCTGATGGTAATAGAGACGAAACTGAAAATGATTTAGTAAGAGCAGAATTAATGAAAAATGCGGTCACTATGAGAGAAATGGACTTTGATGATTTGCCAGAAAAATATAAAGATTATGTTAAAGAAGATATGAAAGCAGAAGAACAAAAGAAAAAAGAACTAGATAAAAAATTTGAAGAAGCACCAAAAAGATGAAGACATTAAAAGAACTTACTTGGGAACATCATAAAGAAGCAGAAAGACAAAAGTTTGTTAAAGTATTAATGTCAGGTAAAATAAATCCTGAAATATATGCTATCTATCTTTACAATCAACATCAATGTTATGATATGTTAGAAGCACTAGCAATGTCAGAAGGTATCTTTGATGATATGCCTGAAATAAGAAGAGCGCCATCTATCAAAGCAGACTTTGACGAATTATGGACTTATAATTGGCAACCAGTAAAAATGGAATCTACTGGTGCATATTTGGATTATATTAATAAAAATTTAATGGATAATCCAGAAAAAATAGCTGCTCATATATATGTTAGACATATGGGTGATTTATCTGGTGGCCAAATGATACAAAGAAAGATACCTGGTCAAGGAAAGTATTATCAATTTAATATTAGATATGTTGAAGGAAGAAATCAGAAATATAAAAATATACAAGAACTAAAAGAAGCGTTAAGAACAAAGGTAAATAGTTATCAAAAATATTCTGACCAAAGTACTTTAACTGAAAATATTAATAGTGTTGTTTATGAAGCAAGACAATGTTTTGGATTTGCAACAGATTTATTTAAAGATATTCAAAAATTTATTGAACAAAACGAGAAGAGGTTTGGTGATGGCACAATACAAACGAAGTAGAATATGGAATATGCTTGAAGAAACTACCACTTTAATTATGGCAGTTTTTGAAAGAGAAGGTAAAGAAATATTTGAACCAACTATGGAAAAATTTAATCGTCCAAAAGACGGTTGGATTAATAGAGTATGGGAAACACCAGAAGCAAGAAGATGTCATTTAGATGTTGTGGATGCTAGAGCAACAAAAGGTTTATATATGTTTCATTGTTGTGTATTTCCTAGACTTAATAGTCCAGCACCAATATATGGACTAGATGTAATTGCTGGTGCAAAAAAGGTTACAGGTTTCTTCCACGACTTTTCTCCACTTGCAAAGAGAGACCATTCAATGGTTGATTGGTTTGTAAAAGAATCAAGTAATTATAAACCATCTAAAGTGAGAGAACTACCTGAATGGGCATTAAAAATTTTTAGTCCAGGTATGGTAGCTGCTAGTAATATAACTACTGAAAAAGAATTAAATCACGCTTTGAGTTTATCACAATGTAATTTAGGTGCTTACTTTACATTATTAAGACGAGAAAAAAATAACAAAACAGATATAACGGAGCAAGAAATAAAAGACGCACAAAACAGATATGCTAAACATCAAAGAGAAAATCCTCATACACCTAGAGTTATGAAATCACTTGGACTACCTGAAGACGATGTAAAAGAGTTTTGTACTAACGCATTATTTCCATATGTAGAATAATGAAAGAATTAGAAAAATTTACACAGGTCATAGAAGATTATAAATCAGATGGAAGATATAGAACTTTTAACGATATTATAAGAATAAAAGGAAAGTATCCACACGCAATCTGGTATTCAAAATACTCAATTAAAAATATAGTTAATTGGTGTTCCAACGACTATCTTGGTATGGGACAACATAACTATGTTATAGACTCTATGAAAACAGCACTAGAAACGAGCGGAGCGGGTGCTGGAGGGACAAGAAACATATCAGGCACTACTCACTATCATAATGCTCTGGAACGAGAACTAGCGTCTCTCCATAAGAAAGAAAAAGCATTATTATTTACTTCTGCTTATAATGCCAATCAAACAACTTTAGAAACAATGGGTAAGATTATACCTGATATGTTGTTTATATCAGACGCACAAAATCACTCTTCCATTATACAAGGTTTAAGGCATAGTAGATGTAGAAAAGAAATATTTAAACATAATGATGTAAAAGATTTAGAAGGCATATTACAATCCAATCCAGGTCCAAAATGTGTAGTATTTGAAAGTGTATATTCTATGGACGGAGATATTGCTCCTGTAAAAGAAATAGTTGACTTATGTAATAAGTATAATGCAATTTCTTATATTGATGAAGTACACGCTGTTGGTCTTTATGGAGAAGAAGGTGCTGGAATATGCGAAAGAGATAATGTTGAAGTTGATATAATAAATGGAACACTAGCCAAGGCGTTCGGTGTACAAGGTGGATACATCGCAGGAAAGAGAGATTTTATTGACGCAATAAGAAGTATGGCGAGTGCTTTTATTTTTACAACTTCTGTAAGTCCAGTTATTTGTGCTGGTGCTTTAACAAGTGTTAAGTATGTTAGAGACCATCCTGAATTAAGAGAGAAGATACACGAAAGAGCAAATAAAACAAAAGAAGAACTTACTAGACAAGGAATAGAAGTTATGAAAAATGATAGTCATATTGTTCCTGTTATTATTGGAGAAGCAAAAAGATGTAAAGCAATATCAGATGAATTACTTTACAAAGAAGGTATCTATGTACAACCTATTAATTGGCCAACGGTTGCTGTAGGTACTGAAAGATTAAGATTTACTCCTACACCATTTCATACAGACAAATTAATATTTGATATGGTAGTTAAAGTTAAATCTGCAATCAAAAGATGTGGCAAAGGTTTAAAATATGATAGATAAAATTATAGCTGACGGTGGAAATGGATTAGATGTCCTAATATATTGCCTAAAACACGAACCTTTTATACAAGGAATTATATTATTTGCACTAATTATATCGTTATTTTCTTGGTACTATGATAAAAAAGATGAGAAAGCGGACTGGAGTAACCGAAACGATTATCTATAAATTATAAATATAGCAAAGAATTAGAAGGAAATAACTATGGCTCAACCTAATACAAGACAGACATTAATCTCTTATGCTAAAAGGGCATTGGGACATCCTGTCATAGAAATAAATGTTGATGATGACCAAATAGATGATAGAGTAGATGAAGCATTACAATATTGGCAACAATATCACTATGATGGTATCAAAAGAACATACTTAAAATGGCAATATACACAAGCAGAAAAAACTAGAATGTTAACTAGTAATACTGAAGGTGCTACAAAAAATTCTGTAACCTCTACTTGGAAAGAAGATAACAATTATATTGTTGTTCCAGAAACCGTATTTTCGGTTACAAATATATTTCCTTTTTCAAACAAAGGTAATTTAAATTTATTTGATGTAAGATACCAATTAAGATTAAATGACCTATACGATTTCTCATCAACTTCTGTAATTAACTATGATGTAGTTATGAGACAATTAGATTTCCTAGACCATATATTAGTTGGTGAAAAACCTTTAAGATTTAACCAACACGATAATAGATTATATGTAGATATGGATTGGGAAAACGATTTAATGGTAGATGAATATATTGTTATTGAATGCTATAGAAAAATGGATCCAGACACTTATACAGATGTCTATAATGATATTTGGTTAAAGAAATACACAACTGCACTAGTTAAAAAACAATGGGGTGCCAATCTATCAAAATTTGCTGGTGTTGCTATGATAGGTGGAGTAACCTTAAATGGTGAACAAATCTATACACAGGCATTAGCAGATATAGAGAAGTTAGAGGAAGAAATAAAATCTCTACAAGAACACCAAGCATTAATGATAGGATAAAAATACAATGGCCGTTAATCATTATTTTCAAGGCGGCGATGGCATAGGTAGTCAAAGTGAGAAAAGATTAATAGAAGATTTAATCGTAGAAAATTTAAAAATCTATGGACACGCTGTTTATTATTTACCGAGAACTCTAGTTAATAGAGATTTAATTCTTGGTGAGGATTCTGCGTCTAGGTTTGACGATAGTTATTTAATTGAAATGTATTTTAACACACCACAAGGGTTTGCTGGTGAGCAAGAAATAATTAGTAAATTTGGATTAGAAGTTAGAGACGATACAACTTTTATTGTTGCTAAAAGAAGATTCCAAGAACAAGTAGATGACCCAGCAAACCTAATGGTAGATGGCAGACCTAATGAAGGTGATGTTATTTACTATCCACTAATGAATAAGTTTTTTGAGATTGCGTTTGTAGAAGACCAGGAACCTTTCTTTCAATTAGGTAACTTGCCTTGCTATAAATTAGTATGTAAAACTTTTGAATATTCAAGTGAAGAATTTAATACAGGTCACGCTGATATTGACCAAGCTGATGATAGAAAATCACTTGATACATCTTTGGCACACCAGTTTAGACTTGAAGATGGTACACTAAATCAATCTTCTTATGATGGTTTCTTATTATTAGAAACAGGAGACTCACACGGTAATCCACTATACTTAATTAATGAAGAATGGGACGACATTACAACTGATGGAGACGCTGCTGAAAGTGTACAAACAAAATCTGCTTATGCTGATAATTTAGATTTAGATTCGGCTGCTGGTTTTGATACTGCAACGGTTAATGACGATATATTAGACTTTACTGAAAAGAACCCATTTGGAGAGGTTAAATAATGTTTGGAACTCATTTTTATAACGAAGGATTAAGAAGATTAACTATTGCGTTTGGTCAGATTTTTAATAAAATTGTTGTACAAACAAAAGACGCAAATGGTTCAGTAGTTAAAAGATTTACGGTGCCATTAGCATATGCACCAAAAGAAAAATTTATTGTTAGATTAACTCAACAACCTGATTTATTAGATAAACAATTCGCAACGGTACTACCTCGTATGGGATTTGAAATATCTGGTATAGAATATGACCCTAGTAGAAAATTAAATAAACTACAAAAGTTTAGAAAACCAAAAACAACTGGTACTGCTACTGATAAAGAAAAGAAGATGGACTTTAACTATACTCCAGTCCCATATAATATAACATATAAATTGTTTATATTTACAGCAACTGCTGAAAATGGATTACAGATTGTTGAACAAATAGTACCATACTTTCAACCAGACTATACGGTTTCAATTAATATGGTTCCAGATTTAGGAATTAAGCGTGATGTTCCTATTATAATTGGAGACATACAATACGAAGATAGTTATGATGGATCGTTTGAAAACAGAAGAGCAGTAATATACACAATGAGTTTTACTGCTAAAACATATCTATATGGACCTGCAACTGATGGAGGTATCATAAGAAAAGTACAATCAGATTTAGGAACTGATATGACTAATAAGGCAAGAGAAGAAAGAGTAATAGTTATTCCTAATCCTTCTACTGCCAAACCAGGAGATGATTTTGGATTTACAACAACTATATCGTTTTTTGAAGATGGTAAAAAATATGACCCTTCAACAGGAAGTGATACATAATAATGAGAGGATATAATGGACGAAATATTAGTAAGAGACAATGCTCTACCAGAGAATGTAGCAAATAGTTTCCAACACAATATATACAGATTAGGTTATATAATATCTAAAGATATATTAGCAAATCAAATGAACAATCCAGGTATTGTTAAAGATGACAATACATTTAATACCGTTCAAATGGTACACCGTATCTATTCACACCTAGACCAAAGACCACAAGTTAATCCAGGATTAGAACCAATTAAATATGCTTTGAATATGATGGTTGAAGGTTTTGGTTATAAAGTGAAAGATATAATGAGATTAAAATTTAATATGATACAACCACATCCAGATTTCAAAGAAGGTATGTATAACACAGCACATATTGATGATGAAGAAATGGCACAACATTTTGTTTTAATTTATTATCCAATAGATTCTGATGGCGATACTTATTTGTTTAATGAGAAATTTGATAAGCTAAAGAAACCAAAAAAACTAACTATACATAAGAGAATATCACCAAAAAGAAATAGGTGTATTATGTTTAAAGGAAATAGATTCCACGCAAGTGCTAATCCAATGAAAAATGAAATGAGAATTGTTTTAAATTGTAATTTTTCTTTATTAGAAAAAGAAGAGTTTAATGAAAATAATAGAGATACAAGAAATGATCCTTTTAAAGGAACAAGTATAGAAGGTAAAGACTAATGGGAAAACTAGAAGACAAAGTAAATGATATTTTAGGTATTAAGGAAGAAAGTACTCCTGTCGCTGAATTAATGGTGCAAGAGAAAAAAGTTCCTGTACCTAGAAAAGAGGATCCTAAAAAGGACGATATAGATAATGATTACAAATATAGTAGAGAGAATTATTATAATCTTATTGAGAGAGGACAAGACGCAATACAAGGTATATTAGATGTTGCAAAAGAAGGACAACATCCAAGAGCATATGAAGTTGCAGGTGCATTAATTAAAAATGTAGCAGACACCGTTGATAAATTACAAGACTTACAAGCTAAATTATCAAAATTAAAAGAGGTGCCTAATAAGACAACTGCCAATATCAAAAATGCTTTATTTGTTGGGAGTACTACAGACTTGCAAAAGATGTTAAAAGATAAAAAACTTAAAACAACTTCAGAAAAAATGCAAGATGAATTAGAACCAATAGAGACAAAAGATGATAACTAATGACGCATATTTAGGTAATCCTAATCTAAAAAAATCAGGTGTTCAATCCGAGTTCACAAAAGAACAGGTTGAGGAGTTTGCGAAGTGTAGTGGAGACCCATTATACTTTATTAAAAACTATGTAAAGATTGTATCGCTTGATGAAGGTTTGGTTCCTTTTACAACTTATAAATTCCAAGATAAGATGATTGATACTATGCACAACAATAGGTTTTCAATCTATAAACTACCTAGACAAAGTGGTAAATCTACAACTATCATATCTTACTTATTACATTATGCGTTATTTAATCCCAATTCAAGTATAGCGATTCTTGCCAATAAATCTTCTACTGCTAGAGATATATTGGGAAGATTACAACTAGCTTATGAAAACTTACCTAAATGGTTACAACAAGGTGTATTAAATTGGAACAAAGGTAATATTGAATTAGAAAATGGAAGTAAAATAGTTGCGGCCGCTACATCTTCAAGTGCTGTCCGAGGTGGTTCATATAATATAATATTCCTTGACGAGTTTGCTTTCGTACCTACAACGATTGCCGAACAATTTTTTAGTTCCGTTTATCCTACAATTACTTCTGGTAAATCAACTAAAGTAATTATAGTATCAACTCCACACGGAATGAATCAGTTTTATAAACTATGGATAGATAGTGAGAACGGAAAAAATAATTATATTCCATTAGAAGTACATTGGTCAGAAGTACCAGGTAGAGACGCAAAATGGAAAGAAGAAACAATTAGAAATACATCGGAAGCACAATTTGCTAGTGAGTTTGAGTGTGAATTTTTAGGTAGTATAGATACATTAATAGCTGCCTCAAAAATAAAAGCGACACCGTATATTACACCACTTAAAACAAATGGTAGATTAAGTATCTTTGAAGAACCTGTAAAAGGCAACACATACCTATGTACGGTTGATGTTGCCAGAGGTACACTAAAAGATTATTCAGCATTTATTGTTTATGATGTAACCAACTTACCTTATAGAGTGGTTGCTACATTTAGAGACAATGAAATTAAACCTATGTTATTTCCAGAAATGATTGCTAAAGTATGTAAGCAATATGACAATGCACATATACTTGTTGAAGTAAATGATATAGGCGCTCAGATTTCAGATGGACTACATTTTGAAATTGAGTATCCAAATGTATTAATGACTACACAAAAAGGTAGAGCAGGTCAAATCCTAGGTGCTATGTTCAGTCAAAGAGGAAGCCAATTAGGTGTTCGGATGACAAAACAGGTAAAGAAAATGGGTACTGCTAATATAAAATCAATTATAGAAAGTGATAAACTGATTATAAATGACTTCAATATCATAGAAGAAATGTCTACTTATACCCGAAAAAATCAATCTTGGCAGGCAGAAGAAGGTTGCAATGACGACTATATGACCTGTCTGGTTATACTTGGTTGGGTTGCAAATCAAAGGTTTTTTAAGGAAATGACAGACAGAAACATACGAGCAGAAATGTACAAAGAGCAAGAGAAGTTAATAGAGCAAGATATGGCACCTTTTGGCTTTGTAGATGATGGTATAACCAAAGATGAAGACAAACCGACCGTAGATGAATATGGAACGGTCTGGCATCCTGTAGTACGCAAAGGACAATAGTATAAATTTGGTTAATCATAAATATAAGTAATTGAGAAATTTGAATATGGGCGTATGAATAATACGAATATTGAACAATAAGGTAAATTATGTATTTAAATTTAAATACAAAAACAAATAATAAAGAGGAGAAAACCTAATGGCATTTCAAGTATCACCAGGAGTTCTCGTACAAGAAAAGGATTTAACTAATATAATCCCAGCTGTATCTACTAGTATTGGAGCATATGCTTTCAATTCTACAAGAGGTCCAGTAGGAGAGGTAACACTTATCTCTTCTGAACAAGATTTTGTTAGTGTTTTTGGAAAACCAACTGCAAGCAACTTTGAAGAGTATTTTACTGCTTCATCTTTCCTTCAGTATTCCAATGCCCTAAAAGTTGTACGAACAGAAAATACTGGTATAAAAAACGCTGTAACCAATTCAGGTACAGCACTATTGATCCGACACACGGATCATTATAGTTCTACATACTTAGCGGATGGTGCTTACACAGGAATCTCTGGCATTGAGTTTGCTGCTAGAACAGCAGGAGCTTGGGGTAATGGATTAAAAGTATCTGTTTGTCCTTCAGCGACTGCTTATGAAACAGAAGGCGTAACCACGGTTTCTGATTCAGCTGTAGCAGTAGGCGATACACAAATCACGGTAGCAAGTGGAACCAACATTGGTGTTGGTGACATTATATCTTTCTCATCTACGGCAGGAACTAACGACTATGATGACGGCCTAGAATACGAGGTTACTAATGTTTCATCTAACGATATTACATTTAAGAAAAAAGTAGGTACTGGTGGACTTGGAGCAATCTGTCCAAACGGTGCTAATGTAAGACGAAGATGGCAATATTACGACCAAGTAAGCGGAGCACCTGGAACATCTCCAGATGTTGAATCTGCTGGAAGAACAAATGACGAGCTACACTTGGTTGTTGTGGATGCTGACGGTTCAGTTAACGGCACAAAAAACGAAGTATTAGAGATATACGAAAAAGTATCAAAAGCAAAAGACGCCAAGGATGCAGGTGGTTCAAACAATTTCTATGCAGAAGTTGTTTTTAGAAAATCATCTTTCATCTATTGGGGAGACCACAACTCAAACGGAACTAATTGGGGAGATTCTAAAACAGCAGCTACTTCTGCTTATACAGATGTTACCGCTCCTATCGCACTAACCTTCGCTGGTGGTGTAGATGGTACGGTTACTGATGGAGCAAGAAAGACTGCGTTTGAAAAATTTGCTGATTCAGAAACGGTTGATGTTGGATTAATAATGGCTGGAAACGCTTCCGCTGCTTTAATCGGTGATTTAATTACAATCGCTGAACAAAGAAAAGATTGTGTAGTGTTCGCTAGTCCTGAAAGGTCCGATGTAGTAAACATCACTTCTGCGATAGTACAAACAAAAAATGTATTGAATTTCTTTAACACAATTCAATCATCATCTTACATAGTTTTTGATAGTGGTTACAAATATACATACGACAGATATAACGATGTCTATAGATATGTTCCACTAAACGGAGATATGGCTGGCTTATGTGCTAGAACAGACCTAACTAACGATCCTTGGTTTAGTCCTGCTGGATTAAATAGAGGTATTATTAGAGGTGCTGTTAAATTGGCATATAGTCCTAATAAAACTCAAAGAGACGAGTTATATAGAGCTAGAATCAATCCTGTTGTTTCATTCCCTGGACAAGGTATTATCTTGTTTGGAGATAAAACTGGATTAACTACTCCATCTGCGTTTGACAGAATCAATGTCAGAAAATTGTTTATCGTATTAGAGAAGGCAATCGCTACTGCTTCTAAATTCCAACTATTTGAATTCAACGATGAGTTCACTAGAGCTGGTTTTAGAAATATGGTAGAACCTTTTTTAAGAGAAGTACAAGGTAGACGAGGTATCACAGACTTTTTAGTAGTGTGTGATGAAACTAACAACACAGGCGAAGTAATTGATAGAAATGAATTCATTGCTGAGATTTATATTAAACCAGCAAGAAGCATTAACTTTATCACATTATCTTTCGTTGCAACAAGAACTGGCGTGGCTTTTGAAGAAGTCGCAGGTTAATAGGTAAAGAGGAGAAATAAAAAATGGCAAACATAAATGACTTCAAAACCAAACTTGCAGGCGGCGGCGCTAGAAAAAACCAGTTTAAGGTAACTATGCCTTTTCCTGGTTATGCACAAGTTGGTGGAGAAACAGAAGAACTGGCGTTCCTATGTCAAACTGCTTCCATCCCAGCAATGTCTGTTGGAACTACAACGGTTAATTTCCGTGGTAGACCAATATACTTAGCAGGTGATAGAACATTTGAAGCTTGGACGATTACGGTACTTAACGATACAAACTTTAGATTAAGAGACGCATTTGAAAGATGGCAAAATGGTATTAACAATATGTCAGATAACGAAGGATTAACAAATCCTGTTGATTATCAAGTTGACGCATTTGTTGACCACCTTGACAGAAATGGTGCTACTATTAAATCATATACATTAAGAGGTTGTTTTCCAACTTCTATAACGGCTATTGATTTAAATATGGAACCAACAGATGATATTGAAACATTTGAAGTTTCGTTTAGATACCTATTCTTTGAAGCGAGAACGACTACTTAATAGTTGAATAAATAATTAGTACAAATAAAGTGAGGATATAAAATGGCAGAACTTTTCGGTTTCCAAATAACTAGAGTTAAGCAAACTCCAGACCCGAAACAAAGTTTTACACAACCTAAAGCGGATGACGGTACACAAACCGTCGCCGCTGGAGGTTATTTTGGTCAGTACCTTGATATGGAAGGTACTGCAAAAACTGAGCAAGACTTAATTCGTAGGTATAGGGAAATTTCAATACATCCAGAATGCGATATGGCAGTTGAAGATATAGTCAACGAAGCTATTGTTGCAAACGAGATTGAGAAAGATCCAGTTAGAGTAGATTTAAAAGATACAAACTTTTCTGATAACATTAAAAGAAAAGTTGAAGATGAATTTAAAGAAGTTTTAAGACTTCTAAACTTTTCTACGAAAGGACACGATATATTTCGTAGATGGTATGTAGATGGAAGAATTTACTATCATAAAATAATTGATAGAGAATCTCCAATTAAGGGTATTACAGAATTAAGATATATTGACCCGAGAAAAATTAAGAAGATAAGAGAAATTAAAAAAGGTAGACCTGTACCATTAGCAAATATTCAGGTCATACACGATTATAACGAATACTTTTTATATAATGAAAAAGGTGTTGCAGGACCAGGAATGGCAAGTGGTGGATTAAAAATTGCTACAGACGCTATTACTTTTTGTCCAAGTGGTTTAGTTGATTTGAATAAGAATATGGTTATGTCTTATATGCACAAAGCAATTAAACCTGTCAATCAATTAAGAATGATTGAAGACGCTGTTGTTATATACAGAATTGCAAGAGCACCTGAAAGAAGAATTTTTAAAATTGATGTAGGTAATTTACCTAAAGTAAAAGCAGAACAATATTTGCGTGATGTAATGGCAAGATACAGAAACAAACTTGTCTATGACGCAAGTACTGGAGAAATTAGAGACGACAGAAACTATATGTCTATGCTTGAAGACTTTTGGTTACCAAGTAGAGAAGGTGGAAGAGGAACTGATATTTCCACTTTACCTGGTGGTCAAAATTTAGGCGAAGTTGCGGATATAGAATACTTCCAAAGAAAACTATACCGTTCGCTTAATGTACCTATTAGTAGATTAGAAGCAAGTCAAGGATTCAATCTAGGTAGAAGTACCGAGATTACTAGAGACGAACTTAAATTTACAAAATTTGTACAAAGATTGCGTAAGAAATTTACAGAATTGTTTAATGATTTGCTGAGAACACAATTAGTTTTAAAGGCAATCATAAACGAAGACGATTGGGTGAATGTCAAAGAGAAAATTAAATATGATTTTCTTGCTGATGGTCACTTCTCGGAACTGAAAAATGCTGAATTATTAAAAGAAAGAATAATGTTGGCAAATGATGTACGAGACTATGTTGGTAAATACTTTTCAGTTAAGTATGTTAGACAAAATATACTTAAACAATCTGAAAGAGAAATAGCTGATATAGACAAACAAATTAAGAAAGAAATAAATGATGGTATCATATCCAGTCCAACCGTTCAGGTTTCTGGTGATGAACCTGATATAATATAGGAGAAAAATATGGCTGATAATGAAACAAAACAGACAGATACAGAAAAGTTTGTTGATAAACTTGCAAGTGGTGATAACAAAAGTGCTGGTGAAGCATTTAAAGACGCATTAAGAAATAAAGTTGGTGACGCTTTGGATGCTAGCAGAAAAGATTATGCGAGTAATCTATTTAACGCTGCTAGGGATGTTATGACACAAACGCCTGGACAGGCAGAACCTCACTCGGATCCTAAACCAGAAGTGGCTGATCCGATTGCTCAGACTGCAACAAGGGATGATGTACAAACAGCAATGACGCCAGATGGAGCTGCTAATGCTACACCTGCTGATACGGCACCTGCCGAAACAGCACCTGCAGAAGCACCTGCTGATTCTGGTTCAGAACAAAGTAATTAACAGGAGAATAAAAAATGGCATTAACGGTATCAAGTATAGTTGGTAATGTATCAGGTTTTATCGGTAACGACAAATATATAAATCTTTCACCATCAATGAAAGAAGCAGTTAAACAATTAATTGAATCTTTAGATGGTGTTGATTGGTCGCAACCACAAGATTTGGTTAGCATTATTGAAACTAAAGTAGCTGAAGTAGCGGCGGCAACGGGAGTTGTTGAGTCAGATATTAAAGCATACTTTGAAGAGTAAGAAATATGACTTTAGTTGTCAATACAAAAGTTGATGACACCAATAAGGCAATTATAACTGCTAGTGGTGTAGGCGAAGATAGCGGAACTTTATTTAGCTCCGACAAGAGTATATCATTAGCGAATGTATATTATGAGATAAGAGGAAATGATTACGAAAATGAAATCTATCCAAAAGTGACTCTTACACTCGGAGACCAAACTTTAGTTTTAGAAAGGTTTGGTAATTGGGGATTAAAAGAAGGAGAAGCACGAAAGGTTATAGACCAAAAATTAGATACGGCTACTGAATTAAAAGTTTCTGCTGATAAAGAAGTTAGTAAGTTTGACTTGGCAGTAGAAGTACAAAAAGAAACAGAATTAGGACCAAATAGTTAGAGGATAAAAAATGGCAGACGCAATAACAACGCAAATAGTATCAGATACAGCAGGCGTAAAATATGTTGTTAAGAGAACAAACATAAGTGATGGTACTGGTGAAACTGATAGTGTGTTAGTTAATCCGACAACATCTAATTTTATGACAACAGATGGTACCAAGACTATTGCTAAAGTCTGGTATTCAATTAATACAGCAAACTCAAAATCGGCAGTAGAGATATCCTGGGGAGGTTCTTCTGCCAACACAACAGCACTTGTATTATCAGGAAATGGAGTTTTTGACTTTAGAACTGCAGGAAATGATATAGCTAATAACGCTACTGGTGCTACTGGTTATGTATATTTGTCAACTAAAAACTTTGCTTTACACGACAATTACACATTGATTGTTGAATTTAGATAATAAAATGTATAAATATTAAGGAAAGAGAGAGATAGACTAATGAAACTCATAACAGAAGCAATAGATAATGTAGAATACATTAAAGAAGATAACGGACAAGGTGGCAAAAACTACAAAATCCGTGGAGTATTCTTACAATCAGAAATTAAAAATAGAAACGGTAGAGTCTATCCAAAGGAAACTTTATCAAAAGAAGTAAGTAGATATAATAGAGAATTTGTTGAACAGAAGAGAGCTTTTGGCGAGTTAGGACATCCTGACGGACCAACGGTAAACTTGGAAAGAGTATCACATATGATAACTAAACTATATCCAGATGGAAATAACTTCATCGGAGAAGCAAAAGTTATGGATACTCCATACGGAAAGATTGTAAAAAATCTTATAGATGAAGGCGCTAAATTAGGCGTATCTAGTCGTGGTATGGGTTCATTACAAAGAGGTAGAAACGGTGAGGCACAGGTCGGACAAGACTTTTATCTTGCTACTGCCGCTGACATTGTTGCAGATCCATCAGCTCCAGACGCTTTCGTAGAAGGAATTATGGAAGGAAAAGAGTGGATATGGGATAATGGTGTCATTAAACAAAAAGAGCTAGAAGAATATAAAGAGTACATCCAAGAGGCAAAACGACTAAAAATCGCAGAAGCAAAGGCGGAAGTCTTTGAATCGTTCCTTAAAGGATTGTATTAGTATAAATATCTAGCAAAGAAAAGAAAATAATTATTTTTTTAAATTAAGGAGAACTTCATATGGCCGAAACAGAAAAAAGTGTTAGTGAAAACACGGTAGCAGACGCTCCTAAAAAGAACGCTGTAGCCGCTGAGCCAACGCCATTGAAAAATGACGCTGAGGATTTAGGTAAAGCTGTAGTTAAACCTACAGACGAAAATCCTAAAGCTAACGCAAGCACAAAAGAAGTTTCTGGACAAGCACCTCAAAAGAATCAAGGTAAAGCTGACGCTATGCCTACTCTTAAAGGTGAAGAGAAAGAAACTGATTCTGAAGGCAAGAAGATTTCCGAGGGAGAAATGCCTGACGGTCTAAAAAAATTCCTAGATAAGAAAGACGACAAAAAAGAATCTAAAGACGCTGAAGTTAAAGTATCTAAAGATGATGAAGTCAAGTCTGAGGAAAAAGATGACCAGAAAGCAAAAGATGTTGATGTAAAAGAACACATTGACGCTTTAACCTCTGGAGAAAAAGACTTGTCAGAAGAATTTAAAGCCAAAGCTGCTACTATATTTGAAGCTGCTATCAAATCTAAAGTTAGAGAGATAGAAGAATCAATGGAAGCAGATTATAATAAAAAATTTGAAACTGAAAGTACTAAGCAAAAATCAGAACTTGTTGAAAAGGTAGACAATTATTTGAACTATGTTGTCAATGAGTGGATGAAAGAAAACGAACTTGCTATTGAAAAAGGTATCAAGGGAGAGATTGCTGAGGACTTCATTAACGGTCTGAAAAAACTTTTTGAAGACCACTATATTGATGTACCTGATGAAAAATATGATGTGTTAGAAGACCAGGCCTCAAAGATTGAGGAACTGGAGAAGAAACTTAACGAAGAAATCGGAAAAAATGTTGAATTGAATAAGAAAAGCAATATGCTTGAGAGAGCTGACATTTTAGCTGATGTTGCTTCTGACTTAGCAGATACTTCTAAAGAAAAATTTGCTAAACTTACAGAAGAAGTTGAGTATTCCGACGCTGAAACTTTTAAGAAAAAATGTGAGACTATTAAAGAATCATATTTTGGAAATAAAAAAGAAGCGAATTCTGACAGCGAAGTAGATAATGCGGTAGCTGGACAATCAAATGAAGTAGATTCAAAAGATTTGTCTAATGCAATGGCTGCTTATACTACCGCTATTAGTAAAACTAAAGACATTAAGTTGTCTGTAAAATAATAATAGAGAGAGGAAAAAGATATGTATTTATCTGAAAACTACCAAAAAAAATGGCAGCCAGTATTAGACCATCCTGATTTACCAAAAATCAGCGATAGCTACAAAAGAGCTGTAACCTCGGTTATCTTGGAAAACCAAGAAAGAGCGCTTAAAGAAGACGCTCAATTTATGGCCGAAGCGGCTCCTGCCAACGCTACAGGTGCTAACATTGCTAACTGGGATCCAATCCTAATTAGTTTAGTTAGACGAGCTATGCCAAACCTTATCGCTTACGATATTGCTGGTGTACAACCTATGAGCGGACCTACTGGACTTATATTCGCAATGAGAAGCAGATACAAAACTCAAGGCGGAACTGAAGCATTATTTGACGAAGCTGAATCTAAATTTTCTGGAAACGCTGCTAACGCAAACATTCCTGGAAGTGCTGGTACTTCTTCAAATTCACCTGCTCAAAACAACCCTGGTATATTAAACGACTCACCTGCTGGAACTTATACTTCTGGTTCAGGTATGGCGACTGCTAGTGCTGAAGCACTTGGAGATTCTGCTGGAAACGCTTTTGCTGAAATGGCTTTCTCAATTGAGAAATCAACGGTAACTGCGAAAAGTAGAGCTCTTAAAGCAGAATATACAATGGAACTTGCACAAGACCTTAAAGCAATTCACGGATTAGACGCTGAAACAGAATTAGCGAACATCTTATCTGCTGAAATCCTTGCTGAAATTAATAGAGAAGTTGTTAGAACAATTTACATTAATTCAGAAAAAGGTGCTCAAACGGACACAACTAACGCTGGAATCTTTGATTTAGATACAGACTCTAACGGTAGATGGTCAGTTGAGAGATTTAAAGGTTTAATGTTCCAATTAGAGAGAGACGCTAACGCTGTTGCTCAAAGAACCAGAAGAGGTAAAGGGAACATAATCGTTTGTTCTTCTGATGTTGCTTCTGCTCTTCAAATGGCTGGCATCCTTGACTATGCTCCTGCACTTAACAATAATCTAAATGTTGATGACACAGGCAATACTTTTGCTGGTGTTCTTAACGGTAGATTTAAAGTGTATATAGACCCTTACTCAGCAAACCAAGCTGCTAAACAATTTTATGTAGTTGGTTATAAAGGAACTTCTCCTTATGACGCTGGTATGTTCTATTGCCCATATGTACCTTTACAAATGGTTAGAGCAGTTGGCCAAGACACTTTCCAACCAAAAATCGGTTTCAAAACAAGATACGGCTTACAGGCAAATCCTTTTGCTGAAGCTAGTGCTTCTTCTGACGCTGTGATTGATGGTGCTGGTGCTGCTAACTCTAACAGATACTACAGAAAAGTACAAGTTGTTAACCTTGCGTAATTGCAATTAATAACTATATTATCTGTAAACTGATATAAGAAAAGGCGAGACCTAAAAAATCTCGCCTTTTTTTTCGTTTAAAAACTCATATAAATAATAGTATGACTGATACAAACGCTATAACAAGACAACCCACGCAACTTGATTACGCTTCACCAGCGCAGTTTAAGTTTAAAATTACAAAACTTCCTAAAGTAGAATACTTTTGCACCGAGATTAATATACCTGGTTTGCAAATGTCTAGTGCTACACAAAATACTCCTTTGAGAGATATACCACATCCTGGTAGTCAACTTGATTTCGGAGATTTAATACTTACATATATGGTAGATGAGAAGTTTGATAATTTTGAAGAAATATACAATTGGTTAAGAGGACTAGGAATACCTATTGACCATAAAGATTATGCTAATCTTGTTTCTGCTGGAAGAGATAGATTTCCTAATCAAGGAAAAGAAGTTAATCTATTAGGTAGTAGAAGAAATAAAGAACAACCTGCTACACCTATGGGTACTGCTTTATCAGACGCTACACTATCAATATTATCAGCTAAAAACAATGTAATAAAAGAAGTTAGATTTATAGACTTGTTTCCTGTATCAATGGGTGGTGTTAGTTTTACACAACAAGCATCCGATATTAACTATATAACTTCTTCTGTTAATTTTAAATATTCCTACTATGAGTTTGCTACACCTGGAAAAACTGCTAGTACGGTTCCTACTACATAAAATAGTCCCAGGTTATTGACAAACACTACCAAATAGTGTATTATATATTAATAATGGAGATATTATGACACTTGAAGAATTACAAGAAATCACCGAAAAGAAATTAAAAATTAATGATACGGAGTTAGATGTTGAAGCATTAAAAACTCCACAACTACATAATGAGTTTTTAAAACACTACAATAAATTTAGACTTTTACTTAATAGAACTGAAAGCGAATTAGCAATTATTAAGTTGCATAAGTGGGAATACTACACAGGAAAAGCTGACCCAGCAGTATATCAAACTAAACCATTCAATTTAAAAATTTTAAAACAAGATGTTGATAAGTACATTGAAGCAGATGAAGATTACATAAAGTTAAAACAAAAAGTTGAGTATCTAAAAACTATATGTGATTACCTAGACAAAACAATCAAACAAATATCTAATAGAGGATTTTTAATTAAAGACGCAATTGAATGGCGTAAATTTACTTCTGGCGCTATTTAATTATGAATTTAGATAAACTATACTGGCGACAGGACGGTCTATTCGATTCTTCTTTTATTAAGAAAGTAAAAGAATTAGCTGGTCAACAGAAATTAAAAGACTTACAATTACAAGATAAAAACCGAGAACTATTAACTAGAGATAGTAAAGGTTGTTTTATAAACAGCACTTGGTTACAAACTCAATTAGCTCCTGTTATTAACGATACAAATAAAACTTTAGGTTGGAACTTTAAACTATCAAAGTTTGAAGATTTACAATATACATCATACGATAAATCACAACACTATTCTTGGCATACAGATACACACGCTAAACCATATGCAGATGGTATGGTTAGAAAAATTAGTTTCTCTTTAATATTAAATGACGAATTTGAAGGTGGTGACTTTGCAATATGTGAACCACATCCAGAACATACTAAATCAATAATACATAGATTTGAAAAAACAAAACCAGGTACTATTATAGTATTCTATTCTGGTCTATGGCATAAAGTTTATCCTGTTAAATCAGGACAAAGACAATCACTAGTAGGTTGGACATTAGGTTCCAAATTTCAATAATGATAGATAAAATTATTGCAAGAGGTGAAGAATTAAAAACCTTACAAGGACACGATAGACTACAATATTTGGTTGATTTAGCAAAAGAAGTAAAACCACTATCAGATAAAGATAAAATAGATGATAATAAAATAAGAGGTTGTGCTAGTAATTTATGGGTGACAGGTGAAAAAAATAAAGATAATACTATGACTTATAAACACGATGGTGACGCTTTCATTACTAAAGGCACGGCTAAAGTTATATTAGATATTGTAAATGGTGAAAAGGCAGATGAGATAAGTAAATTAACTTTAGAAGATTTTAAACATTTAGGTATTAGAGAATTATTAACAATGCAAAGACAAGTGGGTTTTGGAAGTTTAATTGAAAGAGTAATAAAATTAGCAAATGGTTGAAAATAGATACTTAATATTAGAAAAGAAAAATGAAGTCTATCTTACTATAGAAGCAGACGCTGATATTCGTAGAGACTTATCGGAGTTTTTTACTTTTGAGGTTCCTGGATATAAGTTTATGCCACAATATAGAAATAGATATTGGGACGGAAAGATTAGATTATTTAAGTATGCTAGTGGAGAAATATACTATGGTCTATTACCTTATATAAAGAAATTTTGTGTTGACAATAATATAACAATTGTATCTAAACTAAAAACAGAAAAGGAACCATTAGATAAATTAGAGTGTGCTAAATTCTGTAAAGCATTAAAGATACCTTTAACTATTAGAGACTATCAATTTAATGCGTTTTATCACGCAATACAAGAAGACAGATGTTTATTATTATCTCCTACAGCGTCTGGTAAATCATTAATAGCATATCTAATATTAAGATTTCAGTTGTTAAGATTGAGAAATAAGAAAGCAAATAAGATATTAATTATTGTACCTACAACAAATTTAGTAGAACAATTATACAAAGATTTTAAAGACTATGGATATAATACAAGTCATATTCATAGAATATATCAAGGACACGATAAAGATACTCCAAAGAAGATAGTAATATCTACTTGGCAATCAGTATATAAACTACCTAAAAAATGGTTTGCTGATTTTGGTTGTATCATTGGAGACGAAGCACATTTATTTAAAAGCCAGTCCCTAACAAGTATAATGACAAAGATGACTAATTGTAAGTATAGAGTGGGTATGACAGGAACTTTAGATGGTAGTAAAACACATAAACTAGTACTAGAAGGATTATTTGGTGCTGTTAATAAAGTCGCACAAACAACAGATTTAATTGAGAAGAAACAATTAGCGAAGTTTAAAATCAATTGTTTAATATTAGCACACGGAAAGAATAGTAGAGACTACTTAAAAGATAAAACATATCAGGAAGAAATGGACTTTTTATGTTCAAGTAAAGCTAGAAATAAATATATAAGAAATCTATGTTGTGGTCTTCAAGGTAATACACTTTGCTTATTTCAATATGTTGAAAAGCACGGTAAAGTACTTAAACAATTAATAGAAGACAAACAAGAAAACAGAAAGGTGTTTTTCGTTTATGGAGGAGTGGACGCAGATGAAAGAGAAAAGATTAGAGCAATTACGGAAAAAAGCGATAACGCTATTATCGTTGCAAGTTATGGGACTTTCAGTACAGGCATTAATATACGGAACTTGCATAACATTATTTTTGCTAGTCCTAGTAAGTCTAGGATAAGAAATCTACAATCAATAGGTCGTGGTCTCCGACTAGGAGATAACAAGACAAATGCAACTTTATATGATATATCCGATGATGTATCATATGGAGAAAAAGAAAATTATACTCTACAACACTTTAGAGAAAGAATAAATATATACAATGAAGAAGGATTTGATTATGAAATCCATAATGTGGAACTAAAGGAGTAATATGGCAACTAACCCTAAAGATATGAATCCTGATGGAACTACAACGGTTAAAATCGTTAAGATAATAAACGGAACAGATGTTGTTTGCGTTATACCTACAAATAAAGAGACGCCAAACTCACCATTACTTACACTTGATAAACCATTAGAGATTAAATATGTACCCCAAATAACCAACTTGGGTATTAAAGATTATATTGCCTTGGTGAAATGGGCAGGTTATACGCAAGACCAATTGGTGACTATACCAAAAGATAAGATACTTACAATTACCAACGCTTCCGATGAAATGATTAGGTCATATAAAAAGGTCGTTGGCGAGTATCATATTGTTGATAAATTGCATAGACGAGACGATAACCCGAGAACTAGAAAACTTATGGACCGAGAACTAATGAACAAAATGGAACAAGAGGAATTAAATAATAAACTTGATGAAATAATAGACGAATTTACTGATATACACGATGACGATGTTAAGAAGAAAACTATCCATTAATAGATATAATCTCTTTATAGACTCTATCTCTCAGCGGCTACACGCTGATAATATCATAAACATTTTAATCTGTCAATAGTCCAACAATCGGGACCGAAATTTTAGTTAGGTTATTGACTCTAACAACAAAATATAGTATAGTGAGAACATAATGACAATTGATAACAAACCCAAAAGAATACGAACTCCTGCCAAAAAGGAACACTATGTAAATAACAAAGTGTTTTTAGAGGCAATGATTGAGTATAAAGATAAGTGTAATAAAGCTAAAAAAAGAGGACGCAAAAATCCTCCTGTAACCAATTATATAGGTGAGTGTTTTTTAAAGATAGCAAACCATCTATCATATAGACCTAACTTTATTAATTACACATTTAGAGACGATATGATAAGTGATGGCATAGAAAATTGTTTGCAATATCTAGCAAACTTTAATCCTAAAAAGTCAAACAATCCGTTTGCTTATTTTACACAAATAATCTATTACGCATTTATACGAAGAATACAGAAAGAAAAGAAACAAACTACAATTAAACATAAACTAATCCAGGACGCAAATTATGATGATATGACTTTGCAACCAGGAGACGATAGAGAATTTAAGAATCAGTTTACTGAATTTTTACAAAAGAATCTTCCAATGGAAGACGAAACAAAAGAAAAGAAAAAACCGAAACCGACAAAAAAACGAGTAAGAAAAGCAAAAGCGAATTTAGAAGACTTTATATAATATGAAAATAGCATTATTGAACGATACGCATTTCGGTGCTAGAAATGATAATCCTGCGTTTGTAAAATACTTTAATAGATTTTATGATGAAATCTTTTTTCCGTATATAATACAAAACGACATCAAAACATTAATCCATTTAGGCGATGTTGTTGATAGACGAAAGTTTATTAACTTCAATACTGCTCATAACTTCCAAGAAAACTTTTGGAAAAGATTATGGGACTTAAAAATAGATACACATATTATACTAGGTAACCACGACACATATTATAAGAATACAAACAAAGTAAATTTCACACACTTAATCAAAACCTTTGATGGTGCAAATGAACCTTGGATATATGAGAAACCTGCTACGGTTAACTTTGATGGTTTAGATATATTATTATTACCTTGGATATGTCCTGAAACAGAAGAAGAAAGTATATACGAGATTGATAACTCACACGCCGAAGTTGCTATGGGTCATTTAGAAATTAAAGGTTTTGAAATGCACAAAGGACACTTTCAGGAAGTTGGTTTAGAAATGGACCAGTTTAAAAGATTTGACAAAGTATTATCAGGACACTATCATAGAAAATCAGATAACGGAACAATATATTATTTAGGAACTCAATATGAAATAACCTGGTCAGATTATCAATGTCCAAAAGGGTTTCATATATTTGATACAGATACAAGAGAACTAACTAGAATATCAAATCCACTTACTATGTTTGAAAAGATTATATACAATGATACAAAACAAAGTTATACTAATATGGATATATCAAAGTATAAAGATAAGCATTTAAAAGTTATAGTAGAAGAAAAAACAGACACAAATCAATTTGGAGAATTTATTGATAGACTACACAATGAAATTAATACACACGAAGTTAATGTTATAGAAGATAGTTATAATATCAATGCTACTGCCGATGTTAATATCATAGACCAAGGAGAAGATACTTTAACTTTCTTACACAATTATATTAATAGTTTGGATACTGAATTAGATAAGGCAAGAATAAACTCTATAATGAAAGACTTTTACCAAGAGGTACAAGAGAAATAATGAAAAAAATTGGAATATGGATGCTAGATAATTTACCTTCAATATTCATAATTGCTATATTTGCTTTTGGGTTATTGTTATCAGCAAATCAAGCAAAATATAAAAAAGAGTTGCAACAAAAAATGGAACAAATTAAAGGACAAGATTTAAGAATATGATAATATTTCATAATATAACTTGGAAGAACTTTTTATCAACAGGTAATACTCCTATAAGTGTTAATCTAGCAGAACAACCAACAACATTAATTATTGGAACTAATGGGTCAGGTAAATCAACATTGTTAGACGCAATATGTTTTGCTTTGTTTAATAAACCATTTAGAATTATTAAGAAAGACCAGATGGTCAATACGATTAATAATGCTGATACCGTAGTAGAATTAAACTTTAGTGTAGGTCCTAAAAAGTATAAAGTTGTTAGAGGAATTAAACCTAATGTATTTGAAATATACCAAGACGGAATTTTAATTAACCAAGACGCAAGTACTATAGACTATCAAAAACATTTAGAAAAAAATATAATGAAATTAAACTATAGGTCCTTTTGTCAAGTTGTTATTTTGGGGTCTTCTTTATATGAACCATTTATGAAGATGAGAGCAAGGAATCGTAGAGAAGTAATTGAAGAAATATTAGACATTAAAGTATTTCAAAATATGAACTACTTATTAAAGAGTAAACAAAACGATTTAACAAAAGACATTACTACATTAAGACACCAAGTAGATTTGATTGAGAATAAAGTTGAACTACAAGAGAAACATTTTAATGAATTACAAGGTAGAGATACAGACGCTATATCTAAAAAGAAAGAAGACATAGAAAAAGCACATACTCATAAGAGAGATTATATGACTAGAATAGAAAGTCTTAATAAAGAACTTAATGAGAACGAACAGAAATTATTAGGCAAGACAAAGACAAAAGATAAGTTTACACAATTACATAAGTTAGAAGCAAAGATAGACCAGAACTTAAAGACACATAAGAAGACATTAAAGTTTTTTGAAGACAATACTAGTTGTCCTACTTGTACACAGGAAATAGAACAAGGTTTTAGACAGACAAAGATTAGTGAGGAGAAAGACGCTGTAATTAAATTACAAGATGGTTATAAAAAACTATTAACAGAAATAACTAATACAGAAGAAGAAATATTAGGATTTGATAACATTGCACAAAAGGTTAGAACTATAGAAACTAATGTTGCAAAATTAACTACTTCTATTGATGAGATTAAAAGACATACAGATAGAATACAAGATGAGATAGATAGGTTATCAGTTGAGGATGCTGGCGGCCTAAATATAAAAGAAGAAATTGCTAAACTAAAAAGAGAATTAGTTGACGCAAATGTACAAAAAGATAATGTTATTGAGGAGAAAAAATATATTGATATATTGAGACAGATAGTAGACGATAGTGGAGCAAGAGCACAAATTATTAAAAAGTATTTACCGATTATGAATACTTTAATTAATAACTATTTACAAGCTATGGACTTCTTTGTATCATTTCATTTAGATGAAGAATTTAACGAGACGGTTAAGAGCAGACATATGGACTCCTTTAACTACAATAACTTTAGTGAAGGTGAGAAGATGAGAATAGACCTTGCATTATTATTTACTTGGAGAAGTATTGCAAAAATGAAAAATAGTGTTAATACAAACTTACTAATATTAGATGAGATATTTGATTCAAGTTTAGATGGACAAGGAACAGATGACTTTTTTAAAATTATTAAGACACTAACAAAAGAAAACATCTTTATCATATCACATAAAGGAGATATAATGTTTGATAAATTTACTAATATAATTAAATTTGAAAAGTACCAAAACTTTACGAGGATAGCAAATGTCTAAAAAAACAAGAAGACCAATGACGGTTGAAGAAGAAGAAAAATTTAAAGACGATATGATGAAACAAGCAGAAAAACAATTGAAAGAAGGTACTCCAGATACGCAAGAAGGCGTGTGGGAAGATACAACCAACATCAAAGAAAAATTAGAAAAACAATCAAAAGAAAATCAAATTTTGCAAGAAGTACCAGTAGAAGATATACCTTACGAAGTAAGAGACGGAGTTAATCCACAGACATTTAATAAACAATTAATAGAACCAGGTAATCCTATGTTAAGGACTCCTGTTGCACCTTATAAAGATGAACTACTTAAAGAGTTTGGTATTAAAGATAGAAAAGAATTAGTAGCTAGTATGTTTGAACTTATGCACAAATATGGTGGCATAGGTTTGAGTGCGATACAAGTAGGATTACCTTTTAATATGTTTGTTGCAGGTGACCATCAATCAATTGAAAAAGGTATGAAACTTGCTATGTTTAATCCTGTAATATTATCAACTAGTGAAGAAACGGTTATGATGAAAGAAGGTTGTTTAACTTTTCCTTTCTTATTCATTAACATTGTTAGACCTAGAAAATGTGTTATGAAATACGAAGATGAAAATGGTGATTTAAAAGAAGCACATTTAGATGGTATGATGAGTAGAGTATGCCAACACGAATACGACCATCAAGCAGGAATACTAATGCCAATGAAAGTTAGTAAAATGAAACTAGACTTGGCATATAAAAAAGCAGAAAAAGAAATGACAAAGTGGAGACGATACAAGAAACAAATGGAAAAATCAAAACCACAAAAGGTGAGTAAATAATGGTTGAAATAATTAACGACATATCACATATAAAAGATTTTGATTCTTTTAAACACGATGGTTTTGAAACAGGTTTATTAAATGTTGATAATACAGCGTTTGATGATACAAGATGGCCTCCATTAAAGAAAGAGTTTTTAAATGATAAAGCAAAACAAGAAATAGAAAAGATTAAAACTCAATTAGAACCAATTTTAAAAAAGAGATACAACAATATAAAATTAAGAAATAGTGGCATTTGGCAAGGTTATGTTGAAGGTGTACGAGGTAATGTTATAGTCTACCTAGATAAGGCACCATATACTACAGATAACTTTATTGAGGTAACAGCACTAGACAGATGTAAGATATTTCCAGAACAAGGAGAATATGTTTGGTTTAACGACAACATAAAATTTCATAGAAGATTTAACAACGATGAGGTAAATAATATAAGGTTTATATACTTTGATTATAAATTAACCAATGACAATGATGAGTGATAAAGACTTGCAAGAGTACGAAGATAATATTAAATTGATGAAGGAAAAGGAAATGAAACCTTGGCAAAAAGGATTTGATTTAGATTATTTAAAGAAGTTAGAAAAGAACTTTAATAGTTATAACGAGTATGCTCAACACGAATTAAGTAAGTTTAAAAAGAACAATATTGCTGAAGCATTGAGTAGAGATAATATTCAATTAATAGGTCCAGCACTTATCCACGCAGAAGAAACAAAGAGTAAAGTAAATATATGGATGTTTTCGGGAGTACTTTTAGGTACGAAGTATCCAGGAGACTTGCACATTAAACATTTAGGTTATACACACGAACAAGATAGAAAGAATATTATTACAACATTATCAGAAGACATAAGATACACAACTAAAAATGTATGGTTATATATTAATGAAGAAAATCCTAACGATAAAGATATTGCTGAAAAAGCAGGATTTAAAAAAGTAGGTGCCAAATACAATTCAGTTGCAGATTTGATTGGTGTTTATTTTAAAGATTCTAATAGTGCTTTAGAAGATAGACAACACCCACATATTCCAACTTACGAAAAATATACATTAAAACCATTTGACCTAGACTTCACAAAAATAGTACCAAAACTTGCAAAACAATTAGAAGAAAAATCACTAGAGTTTACCAATCACTATTCAAACTATAATAAAGAAAAAGCTTGGAGTGCTATATCATTAAGAGGTTATAGTCCTGATTGGAGATTTATTACTAAACCAGTAGAAATGAATAAGAAGTGGCAAGAAGAACATAAAGATGAAAAATTTGAATTACAAGATACAGAATTAAGAAAAGAGTTTCCATTAGTAGAAGATATACTATCTTCATTTAAAACTGAAATACATAGAGTTAGATTTATGAACTTAAAACCAGGTGATGGAGAACTTGAAAGACATACAGACCAAGTTGATCCAGACCTAGGAATATCAAATGGAAGATTAATGAGAGTACATATTCCTATTGTAACCAATTCAAAAGTAGAGTTTACAAGTTGGGGTATAACAGGAAGTAAAACAATTGTTAATATGGAAGAAGGACATTGTTGGTATTTGGATATAAGAAAACCACATAGAGCAATCAATGGTGGAAATTCTTGGAGAACTCATTTAGTAATAGATGTAGTTGCTAATGAACAAGTGAGAGGATTACTATGCACATAACACCAGTAGATTATAGAGAAGGTATATATTGGAAACGAGACGACTTATTTAAACCATTTGGAGATTACGAAGTTAATGGTGGTAAAGTAAGACAGGCATTAAAATTATTTGAAACAAAATTAGATGATATAAGAAACAAACATAATAATGGAGTAATAACTGCTGCTTCAGTACACTCTCCACAATCAGCAAACATAGGTAAAGTGGCACAGAAATATGGTGTAAAATGTATTGCCGCTGTAGGTGGAACTAAACCAGAAAATTTAGATAAACTTCCTCAAATGAGATTGACAAAACATTATGGTTGTGAAATTAGAATAGTTGCAGGCCACGGAATGACTGCTGTTATTCACGCAAGGATGAAAGATATAGCTAAAGAAACTGGTTATATGCCTATTGAAATGGGTGAGTTATTAAAAACAAATCCAAAAGAAGTATTTGAAGCAACAGCAGAACAAGTACAAAATATACCAGATGAGTTAGATAATCTTATTATACCTACAGGTGTTGCAATTCAAACTGCTGGAATTTTAATTGGACTTAAAAGATACAATAAGAAAGTAAATCGTATTGTTTGTGTATGTGTAGGTCCTACAAGAGAAAAGAAACTTGCAGGTTACTTTAAAGATGTTTATGAAGATGATATAAAAAACTATCATCCATTTGAAATGATTGCTCATAAAGCTCCTTATTCAAAATCTATGAACTTTAAAATTGAAGGAGAATACATAGATGATATTTACGAAGGTAAAGCATACGATTGGTTGTTAAAGAATATAGATTATAAGAAAGAAAAAACTATGATGTGGTTAGTGGGTAAAAGACCAAGAACGGATGAGATAGAACATTTAATATCAGAAAAGAAGATTATTGAAAATGAAACACGCAACAATAGAAGACTTTGATACAATTAAAAATATCTTCAAAGGATATAGAGATATATTTCCTTATTTAAGATTTGATAGTTTAAAGAATAAGGTTGAAGAAGGTAAAGTTATATACGATTCGGGTGTAGTTATAACTTATAATAAGTACAAAAGAAACCAGAAACTAGGTAATGTACAAGCTAAAAAAGGTGATATAGTTATACAAGAGATAGTAAAAGAGGAAGCTGGTAATAGCGTAGATGTATTTAAGAGATTTGCAGATTTTGTAAAAGAAGATATTTGGTTAACCGTTAGAAGGGATAATCAAAAAGCTAAAAGGTTTTACGATAAGGTAGGTATGAAGGTAGTAGGTGAGGTTGTATGGTCCAAAGGAACCTTGATGGGCGATGTGTATAAGTACAGCATATTGACAAATTAATTGAAAGCTGATAATATAGTAATATGATAAAAATAATAGATTATCTGATAGACAAATTAACCAAGTTAAGGAATAGACTAGATAGAAATAACTTTGTGTCTATACCTTTAACAGATACACCACAAGACAAGTGGTTAAAAGGATATTGGAAATGGCGAAAGCAAAACAAAAAGTAAGAGAAAAGATATACGAAAGAAACCCTAACACAGGAGTTATTCGTTGGAGATATACAGACGAGCATCCTGATGATTTCGGTTGGCCTAATTATGGAAGGATATTGAAAGATGGCAGACAAAAACGAAAGATACTTAAAAGCACTTGAAAAAATGAAAAGTAAGAAACAAGTTAAAGTAGATAAAACAGACTATCAGGATATAGCAGATTGTATAAGAAGCGACCAAGTACCTGCTCCTGCAATAGTAGAATATTTTAGTGATAAGATTTTCTATAAATGGTATTCAAATAAGTACTTTGTATGAGCAACTTTAAAGATAATTCTGGTTTAGAAAAAGAAAAACCTAAAATGTCTAAAGAAGAACGAGACTACCTAATGAAAAAGTTTTTAGAAAAAGGTGGTAAGATACAGAAATTAAAACCAGGTTATCCTTTAAATGTTGGAAGTTTAGATAAGTCAAAGAAACCTAGATATACAAAACAAGAAGTTGAAAGTGGTAGAGATAAAGGCACAGCACCTTTGCCAGACTTAACATCAATTAGAAAACAAGAACCATCTGAAGGTGTAACCGTAACCTATAGTGATAAAGTACCTGTATATGAACCAGGTTACACAGGAGATTATTTAAAGAGAAAAGGCAGATGAGGAAGTTATTAAAAAGAATAGGAAGAAAGATACCACTTAACATACAATTAATAGGTCTAGGTATATTAGCATTTTTATTTAATTGGAAGACTTGGGCATTTTATTTGTTATTAATAGTTGTAAGTGTATTAGCATTTTTAGACCAAGGAATAACTGGTCTTATAAGTGCTATCGCTATATTATATGGTCTTAAATTTTTAGGGAAGTTATTTTAATATGAAGAAGTTAACAGATGTAAAAGGTAGTGCTACTTTAATGGACATAATGTCTGCCCAAGGAGTAGAAGTTAAAGGCGAAGAGAACATTACTAGTAAAGGTAATCTTAAAGGAATGACTACCGATGAGAAAGAACTTGAAAATAATATTAATGAAGTTTATGACTTCTGGCAAACAAGAGGTTTTCCATATTATAGTACAGACGCTACTTGGCGAAAACAAAAGATGTCTGATTTAAGAAAAGTTGATTGTAAGAATTTATTAACGCAAGATAAAGTTATTAAACCACACCAAGAAGGACTATCTTTAGCGTGGTCTTATATGCCACATAGTTTTGCTATTAGATGTGGTAAAATGAAGACACCTATGGAGATATATGAAAATGAAGAACACTTTAAAAAAGGAATTAAAAAACTATTAACAGGTTCTTTCTTTGGTAAAATGCAAGTTAATGATTTAAAACCTGTATCATATGATTTAATGGGTACAGAAACATATAGGTCAGAAGAATCGAAACATAAAGCAGAAAGTACAATGAGGTCTTTATTAAGAAGATATACAGGAACTCAATGTGTATCTAATTTCAGACCTACGGCAGCCGCTTGTTTATATCAAAACTTTATGAAACCAGGTGAAATAGTATGGGATATGTCAATGGGATATGGTGGTCGTATATTAGGTGCTATTATATCTAATGTTAATTATGTAGGTACAGACCCAGCAACATTAACATTTAAAGGACTATGTGAGATTAAAGAAGACTTTGCTAATCCAGATAATCATTATTTCTTAAATAAAAAAGGTAGTGAAGTATTTAAACCTAAAGAGAATACTTTAGATTTCGCATTTACAAGTCCACCTTATTTTAATTGGGAACAATATTCAGATGACGCTGACCAATCATTTAAAAACTTCTCAACCAATGAAGATTGGAACGAAGGATTTTTAAGACAGACAATTAAAAATGTTTATACTGGATTGAAACCTGGTAAGTATATGGGATTAAATGTGGCGAATATTAAGTCTCATAAAACCTTTGAAGATGACACCGTACGAATTGCTGTTGAAGAAGGATTTGAACATACTGATACATACAAGTTGCAGTTGTCCTCGCAAGAATCGGGTGCTAAATACGAACCTGTGTTTATATTCAGAAAGTAAAAACCCTTATAAAACCGTGTTTTTCCTGGTGATGTATGTATCATAGACATACGGAAACGCCGCCCTCCGCCGTTCCTAGGGCGTTTAAATCGCATAAAATAAGGGAAATAGTATCATATACTCAAAAAACTCAATAAAACCGTATATCCAAAAAAAGTTAAAAAATAGTCAAAATAGTGCTTGACAATGAATTTGATTGGTGATAGGATGTACTAGTATTATGAATAAAGAAGGACATAAAGACACTATAAATTTTGACCAAAAGTCAAATCTTGCAAAATTATTAGCCACAGAAAACATCACGGTTCAACACGACCAAGTTAAAACTGCTTCATTTAATTTAGAAGACAGGATTTTAACAATCCCTATATTTAAAAATCCAAAAGGTGCTGTATATGATATGTTAGTGGGACACGAAGTTTCACACGCATTACACACTCCACAAAAAGAATGGATTGACGCATTAAAAAAAGATAACTTAATGGACATTAAAGATTACATTAATGTTATTGAAGATGTTAGAATAGATAAAATGATACAGAAGAAGTATCCTGGATTAGTAAATGATTATAAAGATGGTTTCAATATATTATGGCACGATAACTTTTTTGGTTGTAAAGATAAAGACTTAAATAAAGAATTAATGTTGATTGATAAAATCAATTTATATTTCAAATCTTCAAAAACTTTAGATATTAAATTTTCAAATGCTGATAAGTTATTTGTTAACCTTGTTGATAAGTGTAAAACATTTAAAGATGTTATAGAGGCAGCTAAAAAACTTTCAGATTGGCAGAAAAAAGAAAACGAAAAATTACAGAAGTTACCAGATTTTGATAGCCACCCCCTAACTTTATCTTATGGAGAAAAACAAGAAGGTGATAATGAAGATGAAGGTTCTTCTCCATCAGATAATAAATCAGATGAAAGACCAGAAGATAAAGAAAAAGGTGATAGTAACCAAGAAAAAGATTCAGGTAATAAATCAGATGAAGGCGAAGATGAAAATGAGAAGTCAGGAAGTGCTGATAAAGATACTAATGCTGATGATAAAAATAAAAAAGAATTAGATAGTACTACTAGAAAAAATCAAACAGGTAATCCTGATGGTGCTGGAGGCAAAAATGTTAAAATTAATATGCCTTTAAAATCTATTACTCAAAACGCTAGTGAAGAAAAAATTTCTAAAAGTTATTTAGATAAACACCATAGAGGTTATTCATATATGAATATTCCTGATTGTAATTTAGATAAAATTATTTATCCTATGGACAAATGGGTTAAGACAGGTATTGCTAACGCTAAGAAAAGTCATAAAGAACATTATATTGCTAATTGGGATGACTATAAGAAATTTAAAAAAGATAGTGAAAGAACTATTACATATCTAGTTAAAGAATTTGAAATGAAAAAATCTGCTGAAGGATATAAAAGACAAACACAGGACAAAACAGGAATTATTGACCCATTAAAATTACATAGATATAAAACTTCAGAAGATATATTTAAAAGATTATCTATTATACCAGACGCTAAAAACCACGGAATGATTTTATTACTTGATTGGTCAGGTAGTATGGCAAATGTTATTGGTAAGACCGTGGAACAATTATTACAATTAGTTTGGTTCTGCCAAAGAATTAATATTCCTTATAAAGTTTATTTCTTTTCAGATAAGATTGCTGACGCTTCTTGGAGTGATAGAAGAGAAATCGCTAAAAAAGAAATGATGACTAATTGGAATTTTAAAGCTGGTGATATGATATTAGAGGCGTTTCAAATGATTGAAGTTGCTTCTAACAATTCTAAAAAACAAAAATTAGACCAATCATTATTCTTACTTTATAGTTATTCAAAATATTATGATGACAATTATAATTGGAGAAGTCAAACCGATTATATTGAAAGACTATATCCTCCATATGAATTTCAATTATCAAGTACGCCTTTAAATGAATCTTTGGCTGCTATGTATAAAATTGTTCCAATGTTCAAACAGAAATATCAAGTTGATAAACTATCTTTAATAACTTTAACAGATGGTCACTCAAACAATGGAAATACTAGTAGATGGTTAACTAAAGATGGAAAACTTGATAAATCAGATTCCGATTGGGGTGCTACTCCAATATTAAAAGTTGGAAGTAAATGGTTGAAGGCACCAGGTAAAGATTATGATAGAAGTGGTACTACAGGATTGTTATTAGAAGGATTAAAAAGAAAATTTAATATGACTACTATTGGTTTCTACTTATTAAAGAGAACTCAAAGATATGAATTTGAAAGATATGCTTTATCAGGAAAACAAAGAGACTTACCTTACTCTTTAAGAGAAGAATTACTTACTAAAAAGAAAGCAGAATTTAATAAGAATAAAAGTTGTAGTGTTAAATCAGATGGATATTCAGATTTCTTTTTGATTAATGCTAAGACTATGAAAGTTGAGAATACTGACCTTAACGAACTAAAAGAAGATAGTAAAAAAGGTGATATAAAAAGAATTTTTGGTAAGAGTATGAAATCCAGAACGGTTTCCAGAATACTTTTATCAAAATTTATAAAGAGAGTTGCGTAAGTATATGAAAAAACTATTGAAAAATAAGGGAAAAAAGTGCTTGACAATGATACCCAATTTTGATAGCATATACTTAACAATGAAAGAAATAAAGTTAACAAAAAAAGGAGAGACTACATTATGATAACTTTGAACTCAAAACAAAAAGACTTTGTTAAAAGTGCATTCCAAATGTACGGCAAAGTTGAGTTAACTACTAATGAGTTGAAAGCTGCCAATAAAAAATTTGGTTATGCTTATGCACCTCAATGGTTAACAAAAAATAAACACTACAAAATTGGTAAAGGTTTATTTAAGTTGCCTGATATAGATGAGAAGTTAGTACTTGATACTAAACCAGATGTATTAGATGACAATAAAGACAAGGACAATGTTCCAGATGATACTCAAATTAACAATGTATCTGCTACTAAAAAAGAAGCGGCATATGTTATTTCATCTTTAGAAGGAAACATTGTTCCGAATAAAGATAAAAGTTTCGTATCATTTGGTAACCATCCAGATGTTAGAAACATAATTAAATCTAATAAATTTTATCCTATATTCATCACAGGTCTTTCAGGAAATGGTAAAACTTTTTCTGTTGTTCAGGCGTGTGCTGAGTCTAAAAGAGAAATGATTAGAGTTAACATTACAATTGAAACAGATGAGGACGATTTGCTGGGAGGTTATAGACTTAAAGATGGTCAGACCGTATGGCAAAATGGTCCAGTTATAGAGGCGATGGAGAGAGGTGCTATTCTATTACTTGATGAGATTGACCTTGCAAGTAATAAGATAATGTGCTTACAACCTATCCTTGAAGGTAACGGAGTATATGTTAAAAAGATAAACAAGTTTGTTAAACCAAAAGTTGGTTTCAATGTTGTTGCTACTGCCAATACTAAAGGGCAAGGTAGTGATGATGGTAAGTTTATCGGAACTAACATACTGAACGAGGCGTTTTTGGAAAGATTTCCAGTAACCTTTGAACAGACTTATCCTTCTGCTAAAACTGAACAGAAGATATTAAATAATACTCTTGCTCTATCAGGTAAAAAAGATACAACCTATGTAGAAAAACTTTCTACTTGGGCAGATGTGATTAGAAAAACATACTTTGATGGTGGAGTTGATGAGATTATCTCAACAAGAAGATTAGTCCACATATGTCAGGCGTATTCAATCTTTGGAAATAAGATGAAGGCGATTGAACTATGTACTAATAGATTTGATGATGATACAAAAAATTCCTTTGTTGACCTGTATGGGAAAGTGGATGCTGGGGCAACTGCCGAAAGTATCGCTGCTCAACAAAAAGCTGACGCTTTGAAGGCACAACAAATGGAGTCCGATGATGATGAGGACGATAAAGAAGACCAGGAAGACCTTGTCTAATTATCCAAATTCATTAAATAGTGTGGTCCTTGGTAGGGAGTGTAGTGGCTCCCTACCTTTTTATAGGACTACAATTAACCACACGGAGAATATATGAAATATAAAGATGTAGATAAAATAATAAAAGAAATTTCAGATTATATAAAAGGTACTTATGGAGAACATTATAGTACTACAAAGGACGGATTTCAAGTCCAAGATATGTTAAGACACCTGAACATTGATAAACATTTTTGTCAGGCAAATGCTATTAAATATTTGTGTAGATATGGAAAGAAAAATGGAAAAAATCGTAAAGATTTATTAAAGGCAATTCATTATATAATTTTATTAATGGATAGTGAATCTAATGAACCAGACCCTAGTCCATTAAAAGCATTAAAAGAAACATTTACAGGTAAGGCAGTCAATTGATAAAGAAAAATCATTATAAAGAATTTAAACCAGATTGTATCAACGATGGTTGTGGAAGTCCTGTACATACCAGAAAGGTAAATAAGAACGGTACTTATGATGTTAGAACGGAGTGTTATAGATGTCATATGGGAGGTCGTAATAGACCTGGGGTTACACCACATAAGAAAACTTATTGTGAGAATAAAGATGGAAGATTAGGTATTTGGTGTGAAGCAAAGATTGAAGATAGTTGTATGTTAGAAATGGACCATATAGATGGAGATAGATGGAACAATGTTCCTAAAAATGTACAAACACTTTGTAGAAATTGCCACGCATATAAAACAAAATATAATGGAGATACTATAAACACCAAGGCGACATTATTCTTTGATGAAACTAAAATTGAAACTGCTTTAACAAGGTATATGAAATGAACATAAGTGAAAAAGAAAGAATGAAAATTTTAGGAGATTTAGGAGAGAAGATTTATGCTAATCATTGTTCTTCACTAGGTCATAAAATACATCTATCTTTAAATCCATTTGATATGGAGAAAGATATTTTAGTAGATGATAAAAGAAAAGAAATTAAAACACAAACAAGGTATGTAGTTAATAATTGTTGTAGTTTAAAATTAAATCAAATAGAAAAATGTAAAAAAGGTTTTATTTGGATTGAGTGTCCAACAGATAGAAGTCCTCAAGCTAGGATGTGGGAGATAAAAGAAGGATTTAAATGTGGGAAAACCAAAAGAAAAAATGGTGAAGTTAGGTATGATGTATATATGGACCAAGAAAAAATGGTCTTTATTAAAGATTTGTCACCAGAAGAATACAAATATTTAAAATTTTATAGTACAAATTATGTGTAAAGGAGGTAATAAAGTTGTTAGTAGTAGTTAGAAATAATAATGTTGAGCAAGCAATGAGAGTTTTAAAGAAGAAACTCCAGAAGGATGGCAGACTAAAAGAACTGCGTCAGCGTCAATATTATGAAAAACCTTGCGACAAAAAGAATCGTAAGAAAAAAGAAATGACTAGAGCTTTCTTAAAAAATAAGAAAAAGCTGATGGCTCAAAGAGGATATTAATGTATTTTACGCTGTTGCAATTTGTTGAAGTTGTATATATATTATGCTTAGGCAATTCATAAGTCCTGGCAGAGCGTAAAAGGTCGCCGTAACCAGATATTAAATCAAATACGGTGTCGCTGGAGTTTAGGTGGTTCTCCTCATAAGACGAATATGTCTATGTAAAAACCACCACTTTTTTATATTAAGTGCTTGACATTTTTGAGATAGTACTTATATAAATAATATAGAGAACGCCATAATGGGTTCTCGGAAAATTAACTTTGCTTAACAAAAGGAGGTTCAATTATGACCAATTCAAAAGCAATTCAATTTTTTAATAATTTAAGACCTATAAGTGTAGGTTTCGATTCAGTATTTGACCATTTTGAGTCAATGCTAGATACAGACTTAAACTTTCCAAGAGTCTCAAATTATCCACCATACAATATCAGAAAGACAGGTAAACTGACTTATGATATAGAAGTCGCATTAGCAGGATATTCTAAAGAAGATGTTTCTGTTGAATATGCCGACAATGTTCTAACAATCGTTTCAAAGAAAGACCAAGAAACGCAAGAAGTTGAGGACAACGATGGTGTACTTCATAAAGGTATCGCTAAAAGAAACTTTAGCAGAACTTTTACTATCGCTGACGATGTGGAAGTAAAAGGTGCTGAACTTAAAGACGGTCTTTTAAGAGTATCTTTAGTTAAAATAGTCCCTGAAGGTAAGAAACCTAGAACTATTAAGATTAAATAAGTAATACAGCGGAGTGGCGTTTTAGCTTCGCTAATTAGCTAAATGTTGATAGGCCGTAATAAACCACGGCCTATTGACTTCTTTTATAGATTATGTTATATTATATGAATAATGAGGAAATGAATCGATGAAAAATAAAGAATTACCATTAGTAAGATTTCGTGTAAGAACAGGAGACGATTATTCAACTGATTCTTCAGGCGGATGTCCTATTGGTGGAGAGTGGATTAATAAGACAACCGATGATTACTTTAAAGGTAAGAGAGTTGTTTTATTCAGTTTGCCTGGTGCATTTACACCAACTTGTTCTGGAAAACAACTTCCTGGTTTTGAATCAAATTACGATAGGATAAGAACTTCTAATATAGATGAAGTGTATTGTGTATCTGTAAATGATTCGTTTGTTATGAATGCTTGGGCACATCATAGTGGAATCAAAAAAGTTAAATTGATTGCAGATGGCACAGGAGAATTTACAAGAGCTATGGGTATGTTAGTTGACAAACCTAAACAAGGTTTTGGAATGAGAAGTTGGAGATATATGGCAATAGTCAAAGACGGAGTTGTTGAAAACTGGTGGGAAGAACCAGGTATCAATAATGAAAGTAATGATGGCGACCCATATGTAGAAACAACACCAGAAAATATTGTCAATTATTTAACAAGTGGCTATTGACAAACGACACACACTATAATATAATGTTTAAATAATGAAGGAGAAATATTGATATGAACTTATCAAATGACACGATTGCAATGTTAAAAAACTTTGCAAATATAAACCAAAATATTTTAATCAAACCAGGTAAGAAATTAAATACAATTTCTACTATGAAAAATATTTTAGCACAGGCAGATATTAAAGAAGATTTTAGCGAGCAATTTGCTATCTATGATTTGCCTGAATTTTTAAGAACAATAGATTTATTTGAAGCACCATCTTTAAAATTTAATGGTGGTTCAAGTGTAGGTATTACAGGAAAAGATGGAAGGTCTACAAGTAAGTACACTTTCGCTGACGAATCTGTTATTGTTGCACCTACAAAATCAATCACTATGCCAGATACAGAAGTTTCTTTTACTTTAAAGAAAGCTGATTTTGCTAGACTTCAAAAAGGTGTGGTGACTTTGAACTTACCAGATGTCGGAGTTATCGGCGATGGTAAAACTATGAAACTTATTGCAGAAGACAGAAAAAACAAAGCTTCTAATAAGTTTGATATTGATTTAGGAACTAGTACGAAGAAATTTAAGGCATACTTTAAAGCAGAAAACTTTAAAATGTTAGAAGATGACTATGATGTTGCTATTTCAAAACAAAAAATTTCACATTTTGTTAATAGAACAAGACCAGTACAATATTGGATTGCTTTAGAACCTGAATCTGAATTATAATTTTTTGTTTAATTTTATTATGGAGTATATATTATGGCAGACTTTCTGTGGGTTGAAAAATATCGCCCAAAGACAATTGAAGATTGTATCCTTCCAGAAGATACAAAACAAACATTTCAATCTTTTTTAAGACAAGGTGAGATAAGTAATCTACTCTTATCAGGTACAGCAGGTACAGGTAAGACAACGGTTGCTCGTGCCTTATGTGAAGAATTAAAATGTGATTATCTTATTATTAATGGGTCAGACGAAGGCCGTCAAATTGACACATTAAGAACTAAAATAAAATCTTTTGCAAGTACGGTTTCTTTAGACAAAGAAGCAAATCACAAAGTTATAATAGTTGATGAAGCAGATTATATGAACGCCGATAGTGTTCAACCTGCTTTAAGAAATTTTATAGAGACTTTTTATAAGAATTGTAGATTTATATTTACTTGCAATTTCAAAAACAAAATAATCCCAGCATTACATAGTCGTTGTACCGTAGTTGATTTTGCAATCAAAAATGGTTATAGAAAAAAATGTGCTGACGCTATGATGATTAGATTAGGTACTATATTAGATGATGAAAAAGTACCTTATGATAAGAAAGTATTAGCAGAACTTATTATAAAACACTTTCCAGATTTCAGAAGAACTATCAACGAACTTCAAAGATATTCAGTAAGAGGTAAAATTGATAGTGGGATATTGTTTAGTTTATCAGAAACAAACACAAAGGAATTAGTCGCAACATTAAAAGAAAAAAGATTTAATGATATGCGTAAATGGGTTATTCAGAATATAGATAAAGAACCATCATCTATGTTTAGAAATCTATATGAAGTATTGTGGAAGGCGTTAGACCCTAAATCAATACCTCAAGCAGTATTAGTTATCGCAGGTTATCAATACAAGGCAGGTTTTGTCGCAGACCAAGAAATCAATATGGTCGCTTGTTTAACCGAGATAATGGCTAATTGTAAGTTTAAATAATGGCTTACGAGTTAAAAGAATACCTTAATAGTATTAACTTTACTAAAAAGGATGTAATGGATACCGAAGACTACTTTTGGGAAAAGAAGTATCCTGCGTTTGTGGTCAACAAATGTCTGTCTTATCACTATGATACCTTAATCGCTGCCAACGAAATGAATGGGTATCATTTTCTCCCTAACAATATGCAATATCATTTTTTACTAAATATAGTAAGAAAGAAAAAGCGATTTGCTAAATGGTTGAAAGCAGAAAAGCTTAAAGATATAGAGTATGTAAAAGAGTATTATGGGTATAGTAATGAAAAAGCCAAATCCGCTCTCAGCATATTGACTAGAAAACAAATTGAAACTATAAAACAATCCTTGCAAAAGGGTGGGAGACATAAAAGAAAATGACGACAGACACATTAAACTGGTCGCCAGATGATATGCTAGAGGTAACAATCAAGCAACCTGACGACTTTCTTAAAGTTAGAGAGACTTTAACAAGAATAGGCGTGGCGTCTAGGAAAGACAAAACACTATTTCAATCTTGCCATATATTACATAAACAAGGCAAATATTACATTGTTCACTTCAAAGAACTATTTGCTTTAGATGGTAAGAAAGCTACATTGACCGAAAACGATATACAAAGAAGAAATACAATCGCAGTATTACTAGCAGATTGGAACCTTATTTCCATTGTAAAAAAAGAGGCAGCTGAAAACAAAGCGCCTTTATCTCAAATAAAAGTATTACCATTTAAAGAAAAGAAAGAATGGATACTTTCTGCTAAATATAACATTGGTAAGAAAGTTGATGAGAAGAAGGAAGAAGTTTCCAAAGAAGGTAAAAATGAAGGTCAATAAATGCAAGTATCAAATTTCAAAGATTTCATAACCGAAGCAAAAAAAGGTTCTGATAGAACTATACAGATAGCGGTAGTTACCAAAACTCATCCGAACATCAAAAAAAGAAAAGTTGGTGGTAAGGAGAAAAAGGAATTAACCGTTGGTCTGATTGCTGAGACTTGCGAAGAATTGAAAATCAAGTGTATAGTTATTGAAACTAGACACGCAATCATAACAGGTAAAGACGAAGAAAAGAATACTTTAACCATCTATAACTATGATGGTAAAGATACTGAACATACATTTATTGGTAAAGACACCATTTGTATTACTAGAGCAGGTGCAGTTGAAGATGAAGCAGGACTTTCAATCATATCTGCTTTTCAAAACTCTGGTTCGTTTATGATTAATACAAGAAACTCAATGTTAACTTGTAATAATAAATTAACAACAGCATTATTATTTGAAAAGTTTGCAATACCAACACCTAGAACTGCTTTCGTATCTAACGAAAAAAATATAGATGACGCAGTAAAACTAATAGGTGGTAAGTTTCCAGTAGTATTAAAAACATTAACAGGTACGCAAGGTATCGGAGTTGTTAAATGTGATAGTTATGAGTCGCTTGTATCTACTATTCAATCACTATGGAAACACGAAGCAGAATTATTAATACAAGAATTTATGCCTGTTAAATTTGATATAAGAACTTTTGTAGCAGATAATAAGATATTTGCTAGTACAAAAAGAATACAATCATCTTTTGATTTTAGAACTAATACACATAGAGGTGCTAAGGCAGTACCTTATAAATTAAATGATGATGAAATAGAAATTATTTTAAAAGCTAGTAGAGCTAGTAAAGCATATGTAGTTGGAGTAGACCATATTATTGTTGATGGTAAGTACTATGTACTTGAAGTCAATGGTTCTCCTGGTACTGGTGCTGATTATGAAGGTTACGCATATAAAGACCTTGAAGGACCAAATCCTGGAGGTGCAATTACTGGTAAACAATTAGTTAAAAACTTTGTTAAATATATTTCTGATAGAAGTAATTGGGATAGACAATCAATTATAGAAACAGGTTGGTTAGAGACAATAGAATTAGAAGACATTGGTAAGATAAGAGCCAAGTTAGATACAGGTAATGGAGCTAAAGCTTGTTCATTACACGCAGAAGATATTAAGATAAAAGGTAAAACGGTAAGTTGGAAGTATAATAAGAAAACATATACTAAACCAATTCACGGAGAGAGTAGAGTTTTTAGAGCAAACGCTGGTGATGAACCAAGCGAAATAAGAAAAACCGTATTGTTAGATATGACTTTCAATGGGTTTACTTATAAAGATATAGAATTTGGACTAGACCAAAGACCAAGGTCAGGTTCGGATGTCTTGTTAAATAGAGATATGATTAGGCAGTTTCACGCTAGCGTAAATCCTAGTAGGACTTTCGTATTAAGTAAGAGATTGCCGCCTATTGACAAAGACTAACAATTATAATATAATGGAGTTATTATGGTAAAAATAGTAAGACTAATAACAGGTGAAGATATTATCGGAGAAATTTCAAAAAAAGACGGAACAACTTCTGTCAAAAATCCATATATCATTTATCCAACAAGTGCTCCCGAAGCAGGGAAGTCAATGAAGTTTGGTATGTTCACTTATATCCCATATGCAGAAACCGATACGGTTACTTTTGCAGATGACAAGATATTAACAACGGTGGAACCAAAACAAGACTTACTTGCTAGTTATAAACAAAGTGTAAGTAAAATTATTCAAGGACCAGGATTAATAACATAATGTCAGATAGTATCCAACAGAAGGATACTTTGACAATATACTTTGTAAGTAAAGACGGCACAAAACAAGAAGTCAAAGTACCGCCAGGTTTTACAATTATGGAAGCGGCAAAGAAATTTGCTAATACTTCCATTGATGAGATTCCTGCCGATTGTGGAGGATGTCAAGCGTGTGGTACTTGTCATATTAATATAAAAGAAGATATTAATAGAGTAGGTCCTGCTGAACATAATAGTTTAGAAACAGAATTAATGGAAATGCAACCTGAATATGACCGTATGTATTCTAGGTTAGCTTGTCAAGTTATTTTAACACCTAAACATAATGGTTTGATTGTTCATTTAAGAGATATGGAGAATATATAATGAATTTTTATAAAGATGTAATTGAACATAGAGGTAATCTTTTAGTTAGAGGAATACACGAAGGAAAAGAATTTAAAGAAAAGATTAACTTTAAACCAACATTGTTTTCAATCACACACGAAGATAGTCCACATAAAAATCTTCAAGGTCAAAATTTAAAACCAATCACATTTAATAGTATACCCAAAGCAAGAGAATTTAAAAGAAATTATCAGAATTCTAATAGTGCATTGTACGGAAATGAGAGATACCATTTTCAATACATCGCTGAAGAATACCCAGGTGATATACAATACGATAAGAACCTGATTAAGATATTTACATTAGATATTGAGGTAACCGCTGAAAAAGGTTTCCCAGATGTAGAAAATCCTATAGAGGAAATCTTATGTCTTACTATTAAGAACCAATCCAATAAGAACATTATCACCTGGGGAACCAAACCTTATTTTTCAAAGAGAGCAGATGTAACCTATATTGAGTGTCAAAATGAAAAACAATTATTAATGGAGTTTTTCAAATTTTGGACAAAGAATTATCCAGATATTATTACAGGATGGAATACAAAGTTTTTTGATTTGCCATATCTATGTAATAGAATTAAATTATTAGTTGGAGATAAAGTAATTAATAAGTTATCTCCTTGGGGATTAATTGATAGTGAACAGATAACCGTAAGAGGTCAGACACAAACGGCATATGATATTAAAGGTATCACTATGTTAGATTACCTTGACATCTATAAAAAATTTATTCCAGTTAGACAAGAAAGTTATAAACTAGATTATATTGCTAAAGTAGAACTTGGCAGTAATGGTAAAGACGCCAACCCATATGATACATTTAGAGAGTGGTACACCAATGACTTTCAATCGTTTGTAGATTACAATATTAAAGATGTTGAGATAGTTGATGAACTAGAAGATAAATTAAAGTTGATTGAACTTGTATTAACTATGGCGTATGAAGCAAAGATTAATTACCAAGATGTATTTTCAGAAGTTAGATTATGGGATACATTAATTTATAATCATTTATTAAAAGATAATATTCAAATCCCACCAAGAATAGAACAAGCAAAAGATGAGAAGTATGTTGGTGCTTATGTTAAGTCACCACAGGTCGGTCAACATAAATGGATTGTTTCATTTGATATTAACTCACTATATCCACATTTGATTATGCAGTATAATATATCTCCAGAAAAAATGGTAGGTGTTAATCCTGAAGGTATTAGTGTTAATAATATGATAAAGAAAAAAGTAGAATTAAATTATTTAAAAGATAAAGGTTGTACTATTACTCCAAATGGTGCTATGTTTAAAATAGATAATCAAGGTTTCTTACCGAAGATAATGGAGAAGATGTACAATGACCGAGTAGAATTTAAGAAGTTAGAGTTTGAAGCAAAGAAAAATTATCAAAAAACAAAAGACCCAATCTATGCAAAAGAAACTAGTAGATGTCATAATATTCAATGGGCAAAGAAAATATCATTGAATAGTGCTTATGGTGCCATAGGTAATCAATACTTTAGATATTATAATGTTAATCAAGCAACAGCGATTACTACTTCTGGTCAATTTATTATTCAGTATATTGAGAAAAAAGTAAATGAATATATTAATAATATATTAAAAACAAAACAAGATTATATTGTTGCGTCTGATACAGATTCAATTTATTTAAGATTAGATGAACTAGTTAATAAAGTATGTAAGGATAAAACTAAAGAACAAACAATAAACTTTATTAATAGAGTTGTAGATAGTAGAATAGAACCATTTATAGAAAAGTGTTTTAATGAACTTGCAGATTATACCAATGCGATTGGACAAAAAATGGTTATGAAACGAGAAGTAATTGCTGATAAAGGTATATGGACTGCTAAGAAAAGATATATGCTTAATGTACTTGATGAAGAAGGTTTTAGATATGAAGAACCTAAACTAAAGATAATGGGTATTGAAGCAGTTAAATCTTCAACGCCAGAAGTATGTAGAGTTGCAATTAAAGAAGCGATTAGATTGATTATGAATAAAGAAGAATCTGATTTACAAAATTTTATTGCAAACTTTAAAAAGAAATTTACAGATTTTGAACCAGAACAAATTGCTTTTCCTAGAAGTTGTAATAATTTAAGAAAGTATTATAGTGCTAGTACTATATTCATTAAAGGAACACCAATACATATCAAAGGTAGTCTCATATACAATTATCATTTAAAAGATAAAAGATTAGACCATAAGTATCCATCAATACAAGAAGGAGATAAGATTAAGTTTGTTCTATTAAAAGAACCTAATCCATTTAAGTTTAATGTATGTTCTTATCTTGCTACTCTTCCTAGAGAGTTTGAACTGAAAGAATATATAGATTATGAATTACAATTTGAGAAAACATTTTTAGACCCGATGAGGTTTATATTAGGTGCAATAGGTTGGAACGCTGAACCTAAAGCAAGTTTGGAGGCATTTTTCTAATGAAAGTTATAGAGATATTAATATATGGTTTAGGTGTATTAGAGTTTCCTTTTGATGAAACACAAAAATGTAGACCACAAGCAAGTGATATTCTAAAACAAAATACAATAGTTGTTAATCGTATTGACCCACCAGAATTTTGGGCAGAAGGAGACTATTGGATTAAAGATGGCAAACATTATCGTTTAGCAGGTTTTAGATGTGTTGATAAAGAAACTGGAAAAGAGGTAGGTAAAAGTGGAATTATTTAAAGAGAAATTTAAAAACTTTTATAAGTGGGTTAAAGGAACTGAACTAGTTGAACTAGATGACATAGATGTTGAGGAGGATCCTGTAAGACCTGAACTAACTTTAGGTTGGAGAATAACTAAAGGTAGAAAGATATATGGATTAAAATATGAAGATGAGATTGAAGGTATTATTTGTGTTGCATTTACAAACGATATTCCTCACAATATAAAAGAATTAGATATGATGAGTGAACTTGCAGATATAAAAAATGAAAAGAATAATGCTATTGCATATACGGTATGGTCTCGTAAGAGAGGTGCAGGTAAAGAGATTATGAAAAAGGTAATAGAGTGGGCTAAAAAGAATAAGATTAAAAGATTAGTTACCTTATCGCCATTAACACCAATGGCAACACATTATCATATTAGAAATGGTGCAAAACAAATTAGTATAAACAAAGAGACACAAAATTTTGAATATGAACTTACAAAATGAGATTAGTGATATACAGAAATGCAGGTCAGGAACAATTGATACACGATTTTCCAGCAAGTCAATGGCCAAAGATAGAACAATTTTTAAAAGATGAAGGAATTAAGTGGTATGTCGTTTGTTATTAATGCAGATAGTTTAGAACATTTAAAAACACTAGAAGATAATAAATTTGATAGTGTGGTTACAGACCCACCATATCATTTAGCTTCCATTGTTAAACGATTTGGACCTGGTCAGAAAGCTATCAATAACCGAGATACAAAAGAAGGACGAAATGGTCCTTATCATAATACGGCAAAAGGTTTTATGGGACAGACTTGGGATGGTGGTGACATTGCATTTAATAAAGATTTCTGGAAAGAAGTATATAGAGTTATAAAACCAGGTGCAGTACTATTAGCGTTTGCCGCTCCTAGAAATTATCATAGAATGGGAGTTGCAGTAGAAGACGCTGGGTTTGAAATATTTGATATGATTAATTGGATATATGGTAGTGGTTTTCCTAAAAGAAAAAACTATTTAAAACCAGCACACGAACCTATTGTTATGGCAAGAAAAGGAGTTAATCCTAGTTTGAATATAGATGATTGCAGAATAGGATTAGTTGATGGTGATGATAAAAGATTAGGTGGCAAAGGAATTTTTAAAACAGATAAGATGGCAAAGAACGACTATGGAAAATTTGAAGGTAAAGATATTAAGACAAGTGATAAAGGTCGTTATCCTGCTAATGTAATACACGATGGTTCAGATGAAGTAATAGAATCGTTTCCAAATCAGAAGACAACAGGTCATTGGCCAAAAGTTAAGGTTACTGGTTATGGTAATATGGGTAAAGATATTGGTGGACAACAATCAGCAAAAGAAGAATATTTAGAATCAGGACCTCAAATTAAAGATGAAGGTTCTGTTGCAAGATATTTCTATAGTGCAAAGGCAAGTAAAAAAGAAAAAGAAGATACAAAACATCCAACGGTTAAACCTATTGCATTAATGAGATACTTAATTAGATTAGCTACACCAAAAGATGGATTAGTATTAGACCCTTTTGCTGGTACAGGTACTACTGGTGAAGCGTGTATATTAGAGAATAAAGAATATTATTTAATAGAAAGAGAAAAGAACTATATCAAAGACATTAATAAAAGATTATCTAAATATGGAAGATTAGGAATATGAGATTAGGCATTGGTGCTTTATTTGCTTTTTTGTCTGGTATAATTACTTGGTTAGTTAAGAGGAAAAAGAAATGAGAATAGAACCTGAAATAAAATTAAATTATGAAGATGTATTATTAAAACCTAAAAGGTCTACATTATCATCTAGGCGTGATGTAGATATGACTAGAGAGTTTAAATTTAGACATAGTGGAGAAACATATAAGTGTTGTCCTATTATTGCTTCTAATATGGACGGAGTAGGAACATTTAGTATGGCGAAAGTCTTACAGAATTATAAGATGATGACTACTATTACAAAGACAACAACATTAGGCGAGTGGCAACAAGCAGTTGGTAGTGGAATTAAATTAAAGTATCTATCAGTATGTTCAGGTACAAATAAACTATGGACAGATGAAGCAGAAGACTATAATACAATGCAAAAAGTATTAAAGAGTTTTCCAGATGTTAAGTTTATTACAATAGATGTCGCAAATGGTTATCATACAAATTTTTCAGATTTTATAGCAAGAGTTAGAGACGAATATCCAGATAAAACT